>BNJU01001470.1_pt1 | contig 36671 bp, 58 predicted proteins | sample 8539281 | NCBI WGS metagenome assembly BNJU01 (sample SAMD00202456, study PRJDB9452) | human saliva metagenome | isolation source: human saliva | place: Japan
TTAATTTTTAGGAGGTGACAATAATAAAAAGGAACTGTAAAACCATTTCTTAAATGGGCAGGAGGAAAAAGGACAGTTAATTGATGAAATTGAAAAAAATTTTATCCGTTTGATAAAAAGATTAATAAATATGCAGAGCCATTTATTGGTGGTGGTGCAGTTTTATTTGATATTTTTGAATAAAGTTTGAATTGGAAAAAAATATACATCAGTGATGTTAATATAGAGTTAATAAATTGTTATAGAGTTATAAAAGAAAATGTTCATGAATTAATAAAAAAAGTTAAGAAAAAAACTTGAAAGATGAATTTCTAGTTAGAGTAAAAAGAAGATAGAAAAAAATTTATTATTATGAGAAAAAGAGAAAAAAATTTAATAAATTAAAATTAGAAAATAATAATGAAAAAAATCAATAGAGCAGCATTGATGATATTCTTTAAATAGAACTTGCTTTAACGGGCTTTATAGAGTGAATAAAAAAAGGATTGTTCAATGTTCCAATGGGAGATTATAAAAATCCTAAAATATGTGATGAAGAAAAATTTAATTAATGTATCAAATAAGTTGAGAAATGTTGAAATTATTTATGGTGATTATAAAAAAATCTTATGATTTTTATAGATGAGAATACATTTGTTTATTTTTGACCACCATATCGTCCCATTAAATCAAACTTCATCATTTACTTCGTATACAGAATATACATTTGAAGATAAGGAACAGATTGAACTTTCTGAATATTTTAGAATACTAAATAAAAAGGGAGCAAAAGTTATTGCTTAGTAATTCTGATCCTAAAAAAATGTAGATATCAATGATGAATTTTTTTGATAATTTGTATAAAGAATTTGATATAAAAAAAGGATTGAAGCGAGTAGAGCGATTAATAGTAAGGGGGAGTAAAAAGAGGAAAGTAAATGAGATACTAATATCAAATATACATTTAGGAGTGAAAAGTTATGAATGAAATAGAACTTTACAATTTTAATTTTTCATCAAGGAAAAGAATATAGAGATAATTTAATTTTAGAATTTCTTAAAAGAAAAAAAAGCAGGAACTGGCAAAAAGAGACTTTTCATCGAAATATAAATATTATGTTGAAAGTTTTAAAAAGACGGTAAAAAGAATTTATTTAAAGTAGACCAACAAATTTAAATAAAGGAATGGATTTTACAGTTCATCTTGAAAAAAACTGAGTTTCGAGTAAAAGGAGCTATAAAGATAGACCTAAACATCAAGAAATTATAGAAGATTTAGTTCAAAAAGAATAGAAAAATTCTTTTTGAATATGAAAAAGTAAAGAAAATATTAAATAAATTATATAATTGTGAATTTGTTGAGTAAAGACGAATATTTAGATATAAATTTTTTTACAGGAATTGAAATAGAAGGAATTCTAAAAACTTGTAAAATGGCTGTTTTTAGAACAAGATGTAACCTATTGGAATTATAGTGGAAGAGCAATGCTATATCAAAGTTTAAAAGGGCAATGGATTAGTCTGATTTATTTGAAAGGAATATTTATAGAAGAAGATCTAGTCGAAAGTTTTATACAGGGTTCTGAATTAAAGAGATAGAGATTATTTTACAGAAATGACAATTAACGAAATTGAAAATAGTTGGAATGTTGATTTATCTGCAATTTCAAATACAGGTAAAACAGAAAAAAAGATTTGATTTTGTAATAAAAAAACAGATAATCAGATATATGTTATAGAAACAAATTTTTTTATGCTTCAAATGGTTCAAAGTTAAATGAAACAGCAAGAAGTTATAAAGACTATCACAAAAGAGGTTGAAAACCATTGAAGGAGTTACATTTGTCTGGTTTACTGATGGTAAAGGATGGGAAAAGTGCTAGAAATAATCTTGAAGAAACATTTGATATATTGGAGCATATTTATAGCATTAATGATTTGGAAAATGGAATTATAAATAAAAATAATAAAATAAATTTGAGGTGTGGGGAAAATGGTAAAAAAAATAAAAAAATATGGAACCTGAAAAATTTTGAACTTGAAATGAATACAGTGTGGAGTTTTTCCAGAAAGAGGAAAATGGGCAACACATGATGCAAAAATATCGTGGTAACTGGTCTCATATATTCCAAGAAATCTTTTGATTAAGATATTCGCATGAAGGGCGATTTAATTTCTAGATCAATTTGCAGGTGGAGGTACTACATTAGTTGAAGCAAAACTACTGAAATAGAAATATAATAGGGAGTTGATGTTAATAATGCAATCTCTTAATAGATGTAAAGAAAAAGTGTAATTTTGAATATGAAAAATTCTGGGGAAAAGTATACTTTTGTGAAGGTGATGCAAGAAACTTTAAAGTTTTATTCCTGATGAAAAGCATTGATTTTATATGTACTCATCCTCCTTATGCGAATATTATTAAATATAGTGAAAGATATAGAAAATGATTTATCACAGTTTAAAAGTAAAAGATTTTCTTTGATTGAGATGGAAAAAAAGTTGCATTTGGAAAGTTATAGAGTGTTGAAAAAAAGATAAAGTTTTGTGCTATTTTTGATGGGAGATACAAGACAAAAAGGTCATATAATACCTATGGGTTTTTGAAGTTATGAAAATATTTTGAAAAAAAGCAGGATTTAGGACAAAAGAAATAATAATAAAAGAACAGCATAATTGTAGAGCAACAGGATTTTTGGAAAACAAATAGTGTAAAAATATAATTTTTCTATTGATTGCACATGAATATTTATTTGTGTTCAAAAAAATAAATGTTTAGCACTAGGTATAGAAAAAAATAAAGGAGGAGAAATGTTAAGCAAAGAAGATGTACTGAAAATAGCAGCACTTTCAAAGCTGGAATTTTCAGAAAATGAAATTGAAAAATTTAGAGTGGATTTGAATAAAATTTTTGACCATATGGAAGAGTTGAATAGTGTGGATACGAGTGAGGTTGAGCCACTTTTTTTAATGTGCTTGATTTGAAGGATGTATTGAGAAAAGATGTTGTTAAGGATAGTGGAATTAAGAAAGAAATCTTGGAAAATGCACCAAATAGCGATGAGGAATTTATAATTGTTCCAAAAGTTGTGGGAGAAAATGCGGATAATTAGGATGTATTGAAAAAAATGTCTGATTGGTAGAATTTTTGGAGAATAGAAGTTTGAAAATTGGAAGAGAAAAAAATTTTTTTGAAAAAAATTGAGATTTTTTTAGATACATTTTAGAAAAAAAATTTAGAAAGGTGGAAAAAAATGAGTTTATACAAAAAAACGGCTAGTGAAATAGCTGAAATGATAAAAAATAAAGAGATTACTTCTGAAGAAGTGACAAAATCTTTTTTGGATAGAATTGAGAAAACTGAAGAAAAAATAGGAGCATTTTCTAATGTGTTTCCTGAAAAGGCTTTAGATGAGGCAAAAAAATATGATTCTGAAAATAATGAAGAAGCTAGAAAAAATTATGATAATGAGTTGTTGTTTGGAGTGCCTGTGGCTTTGAAGGATAATATTGTATCAAAAGGAGATTTGACTACGGCTGCATCGAAAATTCTTAAAAATTATGTGGGAGTTTATGATGCGACAGTTGTGGAAAAATTGAAAAAAGCTGGGACACCAATAATTGGGAAAGCTAATATGGATGAGTTTGCGATGGGGTCTTCAAATGAGAATTCATCGATAAAATCAGTTTCTAATCCTTGGGATTTGACAAGAGTTCCTGGTGGAAGCAGTGGAGGCTCGGCAGCGATGGTTGCAGCGGGACAAGCACCGATTGCACTTGGTTCAGATACTGGTGGAAGTATTAGACAACCTGCTTGTTTGACTGGAACTGTTGGGATTAAGCCAACTTATGGAAGAGTTTCAAGATACGGACTTATGGCGTTTGGATCTTCGCTTGATCAAATTGGAGCTTTGGCAAAATCGACTGAGGATTTGGCTAGACTTTTACAAATAATTGCAGGTTATGATGAAAAAGATGCGACAAGTGTAAATGTGGAAGTTCCTAACTATTTGGAAAGTTTGAATAATGACTTGAAAGGCTTGAAAATTGGGATTCCAAAAGAATATTTTGCAGAAGGATTAGATGAAAATATTAAAAAAGTGATAATGGATTCGGTGGAAAAATTGAAGGAATTAGGTGCTGAAATTAAAGAAGTATCACTTCCATATTCAAAATATGCGATTTCTACTTATTACATAATTTCATCGGCTGAAGCTGCTTCAAACTTGTCGAGATATGATGGAGTGAGATACGGTGTGAGAGAAAGCAACGAAGATGTGGAAAAAATGTATGTTGAATCAAGAACAAAAGGTTTTGGAGATGAAGTAAAAAGAAGAATTATGATTGGAAACTATGTGTTAAGTTCTGGATTCTACGACGCTTATTACAAAAAGGCTTCGCAAGTTAGAAGACTTATTAGAGACGATTTTTCAAAAGCATTAAAAGAAGTAGATGTTTTATTAACACCAGTTTCTCCAACAACAGCATTCAAAAAAGGAGAAAAAAACACAGATCCAGTGCAAATGTATTTAGCAGACATTTACACAGTTTCAGTAAACATGGCTGGACTTCCTGCAATTTCAGTACCTGCAGGATTTGTTGATGGATTACCAGTTGGAATTCAGTTAATTGGAAATTATTTTAGAGAAGATTTATTGTTTAATATTTCTCATAAATTTGAAGGTGTTCGTGGGGAAATTGAATATCCTGAGTTTTAAAAATAGAAGTAAAAAAATTTTTTTAAAATAATAAAAAGATAAAAAAAGAAAAACATTTAAGAATAGCGAGTTTTTTATTAAATAAAGTGGAAATGAAAGATTTGAAGAAGAAAGGAAAAATATTAGAAAATGAGTATGGAATATGAAACAGTCATCGGACTGGAAGTGCATTGTCAATTAAAAACAAATACAAAAGTATGGTGTTCGTGTGATGCCGATTATGATAACAAACATCCAAATACATCGGCGTGTCCAGTGTGTACTGGTCAACCAGGAGCATTGCCAAAATTGAATGAAAAAGTGCTTGATTATGCGATAAAAGCGGCACTTGCTTTGGGATGTGAAATAAATGAGGAGAGTCAATTTGATAGAAAAAATTATTTTTATCCAGATTCACCAAAAAATTATCAAATTACACAATATTTTAAACCTTATGCGGAAAATGGGACTTTGAAAATTACGACAAATTCTGGAAAAGAAGCAGTTGTCGGGATTGAGAGAATTCAAATTGAGGAAGATACGGCGAAAAGTATTCACACAACTTCTGAAACATTGTTGAATTACAACAGAGCGTCTGTACCGTTAATCGAGATTATTTCTAAGCCAGAAATTAAAAATGCTGAAGAGGCTTATGCGTACTTGAAATACATTGAAGGATAGATTGAAATATACTAAAGTTAGTGATGTAAGTATGGAATTGGGGATCGCTTAGATGTGATGCGAATGTTTCTGTTAGAAAAAAAGGTGAAAAAAAGAATTGGGGACTAGAACGGAAACTAAAGAAACTTAAAACTCGTTTAAAAGCGGTTATGAGAGCCATTGAATATGAAACAAATAGACAAATTGAAGTGATTGAAAATGGTGGAAGAGTTGTTCAGGAAACTAGACTTTGGGATGAGGAAAATGCTGTAACTAAGCCAATGAGAAGCAAAGAGGAAGCTATGGATTATAGATATTTCCCTGAGCCAGATTTGCCTACACTTGTAATTTCTGACGAAAGATTGGAAAAAGTAAAAGGTGAAATGCCAGAATTTGCTGATGAAAAAGCGAGAAGATTTGTAAATGAGTATAAATTGCATGAAATGGAAGCTGCAACACTTTCTTCAGAACAAGAATTAGCTGAATATTATGAAGAAATTGTAAATGATACAAAAGAGCCAAGACTTGCGGCAAACTGGGTGTTGACAGAAGTTTTGAGAGTGTTGAAGGAAAAAAATATTTCGATTTCAGAATTTAATGTAACGCCAAAAAATTTAGGAAAATTAATTAAATTGATTCAAGCGAAAACAATTAGCTCGAAAATAGCGAAAGATGTATTTGAAATTTTATTGACAGAAGATAAAGATCCTGAAATTATCGTAAAAGAAAAAGGATTGGTTCAAATTACTGATGACAGTGCGATTGAGAAAATTGTTGATCAAGTGTTGGCTGAAAATGCACAATCGGTGGAAGATTACAAAAATGGTAAGAGCAATGCGTTGAAATATCTTGTTGGACAAGCAATGAGATTGTCTAAAGGTAAGGCTAATCCTCAAATGATTAATGAAATGATTTTAGCTAGACTAGAAGGTTAATATTGGGTTAAATTAGGAGAAAAATGAAAGAGGGCAAGAAAAAAAATAATATTATTGACAGAGCAAAGTCAAATATGGAAAAAAATAGAAAAGAACAAAAAGTTGAGAAATTTTTTGGAGTATTGTTAAAATATTTAAATACATTCAGAGGAAGATTTGGACTTTTAGTATTATTTACAACAATAGGATTTGCAGTAATAATTGGAAGAGTGTACCAGCTTCAGACTAAAGGTGGAGAAAAGTATCGGAAACAAGGTGAAAAGCAGTATACTTCCTTAAGTTTTATAAAGGCTAAAAGAGGGAGAATAGCGACAAGTGATGGACAAGTATTGGCTTATGACAATGAAGAGTTTATTGTTAATCTGGATCCTAGCTTGATTGAGGAGAAAAATATTGATGAAGTGCTGGGAATGTTAAAAAAATATTCCTGAACTGGAAGTTGAAAAAAATATAAAAGCGAATATTTACAAGATAAGCAGACTTTCAGAAAAAAATATTTGAAAATTGAACATATAATTCCCTATAACACAAAAAAATAGCCATTGAAGCGGAAGTTGAAACTGATGCTAAATCTGCAAAGGATAAGGTGAAAAAAAAGGAAGGATATAAAAGGAAGTTTAAAGGGGTAACATTTGAAACTTTATTTACAAGAAATTATATTCAAGATAATACTTTTTTCAGGAAATTATTGGATATGTGAGCAATGAAAAATAAAGGGGGTTTATGGAATTGAGAAATATTATGACAAAGGAACTTTCAGGGAAAATAGGTATTACAACTGGACTTAGAAAAAAATACCTAAGGCTTTGCAGGGGATTATGAAACTTGGGAATATAAAGAAATCCGAAGACAGAAAAGAAGAAGAAGGAGATAATCTTGTACTTACAATTGACAGTTTTTTACAAGATGCTCTTAATAATGAACTGGAAGCCGCTTATGTGAAAAGTATAATGCTTCTTCCACAATGGGAATTTTAATGGAAGTAGAAACTGGAAAAGTGCTTGCGATGTCATCGTATCCAAAGGCAGAAGATAAAAGCCGATATAAAAGAATAGGACAATTACAGATTATTTTGAGCCTGGTTCAATATTTAAGCCTATAACAGTTGCAATAGGGCTTGAAACGAAGGTGATTAATGAAAAATACGAGACTTGTTTCAGAAGGTTCGATCAAGGTTGCCGATAAGATTCTTAGGGAGCATGATAATAAAGTAATGGGAATTTTAACCTTGGCAGATGCAATTGCAAAATCTTCAAATGTGGTAATGGTAAAAATTGAAAAAATGATAAATAAGGATCTTTTCCTTAAATATTTAATAAATCTTGGTCTTGGGACAAAAACAGGCATAGATACGTATTTTGAAATGGCAAAAGGTTTGGCTGAGGCAAAAAAAATAGGAATTGTAGAAAGGGCGACCATGTCTTATGGTCAAGGAATTTCAATGACGCAAATTCAGATATTGACAGCCTTGAATACAGTTATTAATAATGGTAAAATGATGAAACCCTACTTAGTTGACAGAATAGAAGACAGTAAAGGAAATGTAATTAAGCAAGTTAAGCCTGTCATGGTGAGAAAAGTCTTTAGTGATGAAGTTTCAAGATTGAACAGAAAATATATGGAAGCAAGTGTAAACCGTGGAACTAGTGGAGGAGCCTATATTCCTGGTTATCGTGTCGGTGGTAAGACAGGAACTGCCAAAAAGGCTAAAAATGGGATATATGTAGATAATTTATATGTAAGTTCATTTTTTGGCTTCTTTCCGGTAGATAAGCCTAAATATGCAGTATTAATAACAATCAACGAACCTAAAGGAAAAAGTTATTATGGTGGTGAAGTTGCCTTGCCGTCAGCGAGAAATGTACTGCAAAAATTGATAGACTATAAAAGAATACAGCCAGATGGAAAAGTTAAAACTATAGATATTAAAGATGCTGGAGTTGTTCAAGAGGAAAAGAAAAAAGATCTAGGAAAGATAAAACAAGATTTTGATAAAAATATTATGCCAGACTTGACAGGAATAAGTTTAAGGAATTTTTTTATCTATTTATCCTCAAGGAAAATTTTCAGATTATGGAGTTACTGGAAGCGGAGTAGTTATTTCTCAGTTTCCTGAAAAAGGGACTAAACTGGATAAAAATTCCAAGATACAGATAATATTGGAGTAATCAAAAAAATAAGGGAGGTTTTTGAGGAATAAATGTATTATTATGAAATTTATGTGGAAAATAACAGGGGAATATACACGTATAAATCTGAAGAAAAAAATATGAAATTGGGCAATGGTGCATTGTTAATTTTATAAATAGGGATAAAATGGGACTTGTGATAGCAATAACTGAAGAAAGCAAAAATTCAGTTTGATGTTTCTAAAAATAAAAAAAGAATTAAGGCTGCAGCTCCTGTTTTATCCATTCCAAATGATATTATGCAACTTATAAAATGGATTAGAAGTTATTATATAAGTGACTATTACAATGTTATAAAGGCAGTTTATCCAGGGGCATTGAAGTTAAATTATTCTAAAAGGGCTATTTATCAAAGGGATTTTTTTAGAAAAATGAATGTTTGATTGGAGAAGATAATTCAGAAAATAGTCTAGAAGAAAGTAAAAAGTTTAACGAATATATGAAAAAGCGGAAGGAAGTCACAGTTGCGACTTTGAAGAAAGAATTTTTTTCTGGTGAAAATTGTGGAAAAAGGCGATAAGTGAAAAAGGTTATTTCTGTTGAAAAGAAAGTAATTTTTAAATTCTAAAAATTTCAAAAGTGGAAAAAGAAAAAAAGTGAAATTATAGAAAAGGAAATTATTTTTAAATGATGAGCAGCAGAAGGCTGTGGATACAATAAAAAATAGTGAAAATCAGATTTTTCTGCTAAAGGGAATAACTGGTTCAGGGAAAACTGAAATTTACATTAACCTGATAAAGGAAGCCTTGAAGCAAGGGTTTGGAAGTATTTTTCTAGTTCCGGAAATTTCCCTTACAGTTCAGATGATACAGAGGCTGGAAGAGGAATTTTGCAATGAAGTGGCTATTCTCCACAGTAAACTTACGGATAAGGAAAAGCGGGAAGAGTGGACATTTATACGGAATGGGGAAAAGAAGATAGTAATTGGGGCAAGATCGGCGATTTTTGCTCCAGTTCAGAATTTAAAGTATATCATTGTGGATGAGGAGCACGAAAATACTTATAAGCAGGAGAATAATCCACGTTATCATGTAAAAAATGTGGCAATAAAAAGGGCATTTTTGAAAAATGAAAACTTGAAAAAAGATGATGATCCAGAAAAAAATAGAGAATTAGGGCAAAATGGGGAAGTAAGAGAAAATGCAGGTTTAGAAAAGGAAGAAATTGCAAAAAATAAAAAAATAAAAGTGATTTTAGGTTCGGCAACTCCTTCATTTGAAACGTATTATCAGGCACAGCAAGGAGATATTGAATTAGTCGAGCTTACGAAAAGGTATAAAAATGCAAAATTGCCAAAAGTTTGAAATTGTTGACTTGAATGAAACTGTGGAAAATTTTTCTGAAAAATTATTGGATAAAATTTCACAGACTTTGCAAAAAAATGAGCAGGTTATACTAATTTTAAATAGAAAAGCATTTTCAAATTTATTAAAATGTAAAGACTGCGGAAATATCCCAACTTGTCCAAATTGCAGTATTTCCCTGAATTACTATAAATATGACAATCGGCTGAAAATGCCATTATTGCGGTTATGAAAAAGCGGTTTAACAATACGTGTGATGAATGTGGCGGACATAAGATGAGGCAAATTGGGGCTGGAACGGAAAAAATCGAGGAAGAGCTGGCAGGATTATTTCCATCAGCTAGAATTGTGAGAGTGGATTCGGAGAGTATAAAAACTAAGCAAAATTATGAAAAAGTCTATAATGACTTTAAAAATCACAAATACGATATAATGCTTGGAACACAGATTATTGCAAAAGGCCTGCATTTTTCAAATGTAACATTAGTTGGAGTAATTAATGCTGATATAATCTTGAATTTTCCAGATTTTCAGGGCCTCAGAAAAGACTTTTCAGCTGCTGACACAGGCTTCTGGGCGTGCGGGACGTGGAGAAAAGGATGGGGAAGTGATTATTCAGACTTTTAATGAAGAAAATGACGTAATAAAAAAAACAATTGAAAGTGACTATGAAGGATATTACATAAAAATGAGATGATTATGAGAAAAATGCTGAATTATCCACCTTTTGGAAGAATAGTGATATTAGTAATTTCAGCGGCAGAAGAAAATTTAGTAAAGGAAAAAGCTCAAATTTTGCGGGAAGAAATTATTAGAAATGTAAATACAGTTATGGAATTGACTTCAAATGATTTTTATATCAGATGCTTTTTAAATCGTCAATTTACAAGATAAATGGAAAGTATAGATATCAGATATTTTTTTAAATTTGAAAGGGGAAAAAAATTTTTAAAAATAAAAAAATCATAAAAAAATGTGTTGGTAAATTTCGGAAATGGAAAAGAAAAGTTAGGGTAACAATTGATGTGGATCCTGTAAATATGATGTAATTTTTTTATATTTACTATTTTTTTAAAATTGAACGAATATAAATTAAGAAAAAAATAAAGAATTGAACAGAATAGTTATAATTTGTGAGTTTAGTTAAAAAAATTTTTTTCTATATTTTTTTGTTCTATATTTATTAGATAAACAATTTTTTTACCATAGTTAATGTGGAGATTATTCTAGAAAATTAGTATAATCTCTTTTTTTATTTGAATAATCTAAAATATAATTTTTGATTGCCTCTAAAATTTTTACTCTGTCAAAAAAGGGTGAAAAATTTGAAAAAAATAATTTAAAAATATGGTAAAATGAATAAATTTATAAAAGATAAATGGATCTGAAATATAGTTGAAAAAAATAATGCAAATATTATTTTTTTATTTAAAAAAATTGAGATAAAATGATAAATATGATTTTAGTAATCAAAAATAAATAGAAAAAAATAAGAGATATGTTTTTATGATATAGTATCACTACTTAAAAGGCTAACTTTAAAATTATGATTTTTTTGGAAAATTTAGATTTGTTCAGATTTTATTTTAAAGATTTAGAAAAAGAAAATAATGAAAAAAAGATTGGATTTAATTCTGGTGGAACAGGGAGCTTTTTTTGAGACACGAGAAAAAGGCAAAAAGGAAATAATGGCAGGTAATGTCATTGTGAATGAGCAGGTTGTGACAAAGGCAGGAACGATGCTTTAGGACAATGATGAATTAAATATTCGTATTAAGGATAAGTTAAAAATATGTCAGTCGTGGTGGCTTGAAATTGGAGAAGGCTATAAAGACTTGGGATTTGGATTTTAAAGATAAATCAGTGCTTGATATTGGAGCATCTACTGGAGGGTTTACAGATTGTGCCTTGCAAAATGGCGCAAAAATGTGTGTATAGTGTTGATGTTGGAAAAAAATCAGACGACTGGAAATTGAGAAATGATGAAAGAGTTCTTTCATTGGAGGAAATGCACATAAAGGATCTCAAGGAAGAAGACATCAATAATGAAAAGGTAGATTTCATAGTAATCGATGTTTCTTTTATTTCTTTGACAAAAGTTATTCCTTATTTTAAAAAGTTTCTTGCGAAAACTGGGAAAATTGTGATGTTAGTAAAACCGCAATTTGAAGTTGGAAGGGAAAAAATTGGAAGAAATGGCGTTGTGGAAAATGAAGAATATCACGATGAAGCCATAAAAAAAATAATTTCTTTTTCAAAAGAATGTGGATATGAACTAATTGGCGTGGAGGATTCGCCAATAAGGGGAGCAAAGGGGAATAAGGAAGTTTTTAATGTTATTAAAGTTTTCATAAATTCAAAATGGCAATTTACATTAATTTTATAGTTGACTATTTAAGTATATTTTTTAGGAGGAAAAATGAAAAAAAACAAAATATTACAGGCAGTATTAGGACTTGTATTGGTAAGTGTGCCTTTATTTGCGGCAACTACTATAGTAAAAAAACATCGAGAAATGACAAAGATACAAGTGCTGGATATACAAAAGATGCAACAGAGTTGAACAGAATTGTAGATGTAATTAATATTATTGAAAAATAATTTTTGTTGGAAAGGAAGCGACTCCAAGTAAAAATGACCTTTATGAAGGTGCTGTTGCAGGAGTTGTAAACAAATTGAATGATCCTTACTCGGAATATTTGTCTAAGGCAGATCTTAATGACTTTTCTGAAGATATGGATGGAGAATATGTTGGGGTTGGAATGACTATTAGCAAGAAAAAAGGAGAACCTCTTGAAGTTGTTTCGCCATTTATCGGAAGTCCTGCTGAAAAAAAGTTGGAATTAAAATAAAAGATAAAATTACAAAAGTCGACGGAAAAGATATTTTTGCCACTTACAGCAAATGAAACTGTAAAAACTTTTGAAGGGTAAAGAAGGTACAAAAGTTGATGTGGAAGTAGTTAGGGAAGGTAAAAAAGATCCGATGAAATTCACTTTGACAAGAGCCAAAATTAAATTAGAAATGGTAGAAAGCAAAATGCTTGAAAATAATATTGGTTATGTAAGTCTTTTGAAATTTGGAAATCATGTTGGAGCAGAAGTTGAAAATGCTATAAAAAGATTTACAGGCTAAAAGGAATGAAAAGGATTAATTTTGGATTTGCGTTTCTAATCCAGGAGGATCACTTCAAGAAGCGCAAGATATAAAGCTTCGCTTTTTTTGTAAAGGAAGACTTAATTGTTTACTTGAAATACAAAAATGGACAGCAAAAAAACTATAATAGAACTTTAAAAAATCTTGGTAATTTCCCATTAATTGTATTGACAAATAAAGGAAGCGCAAGTGCTTCAGAAATTGTAACAGGTGCAATTAAAGATTACAAACGTGGAACAATTATCGGAGAAAAAACATTTGGAAAAGGAATTGTACAACAAGTCATACCTTTGAGAACTGAAGATGCAATAAAACTTACTATTGCTCAATATTTTCACAAAAGGAAATTATATTCATGAAAAAAAGGTATTGAACCTGATATAGAAGTTAAAATGGAAGACTTGCTAGCATTAAAAGGTTATGCAAATGATAGTGAACAAAGCTAGAAAAAAAATAGAAAAAAAGAAATTGAAGAAATAATAACAAAGGATAAAAGGTAAGGAAGAAGCCGCTAAAATCATTTCAGCAGGAGATGTTCAATTAAAGAGAGCAATCGAAGAAATGAATAAAAAAAATAAATGGAACAGGAAAAAGAAAATAGTAATAAAAATCAAAAAAATTAAAAAAATTAGGAGAAATATATGTTTTTATGTTGTTGGTACACCAATTGAGAATTTGGAAGATATAACTTTTAGAGCGATAAAAAAACTTTGAAGGAAGTTGATTATATTTTTGCAGAAGATACAAGAGTTACAAAAAAACTTCTTTCCCACTATGAGATTGAAAAAACGGTGTATCAATACCATGAACATAATAAACTTCATCAAATCACAAACATTATTAATCTTTTAAAAGATCAAAAGGAAATTGCGCTTGTAACAGATGCTGGAACGCCGTGCATTTCAGATCCTGGCTTTGAGCTGGTAAATGAAGTTTTAAAGGCTGGAATAAAAGTCATTGGAATACCAGGAGCTTCCTCAATTGTTACAGGAGCAAGCATTTCTGGGCTAGATATGCGAAGAATGGCTTATGAAGGCTTTTTACCAAAGAAAAAAGGAAGACATACACTTTTCAATAAATTGAAGGAAGAAGAAAGAACTATCGTAATTTTAGAATCTCCCAACAGAATTTTAAAAACTTTAAAGGATGTAAGGGAATATCTGGGAGAACGATATGTTGTAATAACAAGGGAACTTACTAAAATTTATGAAGAAACAATTCGTGGAAATGTTTCAGAAATTATTGAAAAGGCTGGAAAAAAAGCCGATTAAAGGGAAATTGTCTTATTTATAAGAGCAGTAAATGATGATGGCATTTATTTAAAAGATAAAAAAATACAGAGTAATTAAAAATTAGTAAGAATAAGGGAGTATATAACTTTTAATATTTTTGGAAAAAGATTAAACAGTAGTTTTTCATTCTAAAAAGAATCACGATATTTACAGTATTAAAATAGAAATATTTTTTTGAATTTTTTTATCTTTAATTTTCAAAATTAAATTTACACTATTTTCCGTTAGAGCAGTAGATTTATTATAAATCTTGTTTAATAAGGATCTTAACTCTTTGTCAGAAAATAAATAAATTTTTAAATGGGATTTAGTGTTAGTTTTGGAATTAAAAAAACAAAAATTTAAATAATAAAAAGTAAATTTCAAAAATGAGAAAATGGAAGAATAAAAGAATGAATATAAACTGGTATCCAGGGCATATGAAGAAAACCAAGGATTTGATTGTGGAAAATCTCAAGATAATTGATGTTGTGATTGAGATTTTTGGATGCAAGGATTCGATTTCTAGTAAAAAAATCAGATATTTCAAAATTGGCGAATAATAAGAAAAAGATTATTGTGCTTAATAAGGTGGATTTAATTGATAATAGGGAATTGAAAGTCTGGGAGAATTATTTTTTTAGAAAATAATTTTTTTCTGATTACTTTGTAGCTTTGAGTGTGGAAAAAGGGACTAATTTTAATGAACTTAGAAAAATTACGGATAAAATTTATGCAGAAAAATTGGAAAGGATGAAGAAGAAGGGGCTTCGTAAAACAGAAGTAAGGGCAATGATTGTTGGGATTCCTAATGTCGGAAAGTCTAAATTTATAAATAAATTTGTGAATAAAAATAAGGCAAGAGTGGGGAATACTCCAGGATTTACACGTGGGAAGCAATGGATAAAAATTGATGAGAAGCTGGAATTGCTAGATACGCCAGGAGTTTTGTGGCCTAAATTTGAAGATGACGATGTGGCTTATAATTTGGCGATTACGGGGTCGATAAAGGATGATGTGCTGCAGTTGGAGCATATTGCGATAAAATTTTTTTAGATAAATTAAAGGATTTGGGGAAAATTGGAAATCTTATAAAGGTTTATAATTTGGAAGAATATACTACAGATGAAGAAATTTTAGGAATGGAAAAGTCATAAAATATTGGAAATTTTGGAAAAAAAGACTGGGAGTTTCTAAAAACGATGAGCATAATTATGAAATTATTTCAAGAAGATTGATGAGAGATTATAGAATGGGGAAAAATTGGAAAGTTCTTTTTGGAGTTTCCTAAGAATTAAGGAGAATTATAAAATGAGAATTGGAATATTTACTGATACATATAGACCTCAGGTAAATGGGGTTGTCAGCTCGATTATGACACTTGAAAAGGAGCTTAGAAAGCAAGGGCATAAGGTGTATGTTATTACTACGACTGATCCTGATGCGCCGCAGGTGGAGCCTAATGTCTTAAGGCTTCCAAGTATGGAATTTAAGCCATTGCCGCAGTATAGGCTAGGGATGATTTATTCGGCAAAAATAATAAAAAAAATAAAAAGACTGGAATTGGATATTATTCATTCACAGACAGAATGGGGAGTTGGGACATTTGCGAGATTTGCTGCGATTAATTTGGAAATACCGCTTGTTCATACTTACCATACGTTGTATGAATATTATACGCATTATATTTTTGGATCAAGATTTGTTAAAGCTGGAAAAAAAATTGCGGCTGCGATTAGTAAGTTTTATTGTGAAAAATGTAATGCCTTGATTGTTCCTACAAGAAAAGTCGAGGATATTTTATATTCTTATGGTGTGGATAAGACAATGAATATTATTCCAACTGGACTGGAACTGGATAAATTTTATCGTGGAAATTATTCTGAAGAAGATTTGAGATTTATGAGGGAAAGTTTTGGAATTGATGAAAATGAATTTCTTTGTGTGTATATTGGACGGATTGCCGAAGAGAAAAGTATAGATTTGTTAATTGATATGTTTTCTAAAATTAAGGATGAAAAATTTAAGTTTATGATTGTTGGTCGTGGAAGAATTTTTAGATGACTTGAAAAAAAACAGGCTGAAAAAAACTGGGAATATCTGATAGAGTTATATTCACTGAGGGAAGTGCGCATGATAAAGTTGCTGCATATTATCAGATGGGAGATGTTTTTTTGAATGCGAGCATATCGAAACGCAAGGACTTACATTTGTTGAGGCAATGGCGGCTAAGACACCTGTTGTTGCGAGATATGACTTGAATTTGGAAGACTTGCTTGTAAAAAATGAAGCGGGGCTTGTTTATAGAAATGAAAAGGAATTTATTGATTCTATAATGCTTTTAAAGGAAAATAAGGAATTTAGAGAAAAAATTATTGAAAATGCTTTTGTTGCTTCACAAGATTATACAGCCCAAAAATTTGGGGAAAGAGTGGAAGCAGTTTATAAAAAAACAATAGAGGAGTATGATAGTCGTGAAAGTTTTACTATATTCAGAGGGGAAAAGTTCCTTCAGCAAATCCGGCGTTGGACAAGCCTTAAATCATCAGGTAGAAGCCCTTGGAGCAAATAATATTGAAATTACGCAGGATCCTGAAGATGATTATGATTTAGCACATATAAATACAGTTGCATTAAAATCTTATGAAGTATTAAAGCAGGCTAAGAAAAAAGGGAAGCCTGTAATTTATCATACACATACGACTTATGAGGATTTTCGTGGAAGTATAAAGGGAAGTTATGTTCTATCACCAATTATAAAGTTCTGGACGAAAAAATTATATAATGAAGCAGATTATTTAATTTCTCCATCAGAATATACAAAAAAATCTTATAAAATCGAAATATTTGGAAAAAGAAAAAGGAAATCAGAGTAATTTCAAATGGTGTAAATATAAATAAATTTAATAAAAATGAAGTTTTAAAACAAAAATTTCTAAACGAATACAAATCAGTATATGACATAAATAAACCACTAATTATAACGGCTGGACTGCCTTTTGAAAGAAAAGGGATAAAAGACTTTGTAAAAAGTGGCGCAAGAATGCAGTGACTACCAGTTTCTGTGGTTTGGCTCATCAAAGTGTAAAATCAATGCTGCCTGACAAAATACAGAAAATCATTGAGAATCCACCAGAAAATCTGATTTTCCCAGGATATGTCGACACGGATATTTTAATAGGCGCATTCAGTGCCGCAAAAGCCTTCTTATTTATGACTTATGAGGAAAATGAGGGAATTGTGGTGCTAGAAGCGCTTTCAGCGAAAATTACCGCTTGTGGTAAGGGATATTCCTGTGTATGAAGACTGGCTGGAAGATGGAAAAAAACATGTTTTTAAGGCTAGAGATAATGAGGAATTTTTGTGAAAAAAATAAGAAATATTGTGGAAAACAATGTGGAAAACTTGGATGAAGTTACAGAACAGAGCTATAATATTGCAAAAGAACGTAATTTGATAAATATAGGGAAAAAATATAAAGAATATTGTGAGTATATATTAAATAAAGAAAACAAATAATTTTTGCATTTGAAAATTTCAATAAAAATTTTAATAATATATTAAGTAATTTACTATACTTAATAAGAGCTAATAGAGTGTGTTTATAATTTTATGTAAACTAATAGATAAATCCAGTAAATTCAATACTTTTGCTGTTCTATTTATACAAAGATTTTTTACACTTTCTTTTTGATAAGACATTTCAGCTTTTATTATTATTTCAACTTGTCAAATATTAACAGAAAATAAAAATATTTTTATAATAATTTTTCAAATACCTTGAAAAATAATGATTTGACTATTATAATTATAGCAATAATATTTTTATAATAAATAAAAAAATATTACTTTTTTTGACAGATAAAATGTAGAATACATGGTATAGTATCTCTGATGAAAAGTAAAGTTACAAGAAGAAAGTTATACATCAAGAAACAAGTTTCTTTGATGGAGATGAAATTCAATATATGATAAAGAAAATCAAAAGAATATATATTCAGTGGAAAAAGAATAAAAAGGACTATATCAAACAAGTACAGGTAAACTCATAAATGCAGATTGTAATGGAACATAAACATATTAGAAAAAAAGTAAAGTTAGTGGATTTAAGTATCCTATACAATAGAGGTGGGCTGAACACACCTAAAAGAATAAGGGTAGTGTAAAGCTATCAAACTTCTTAGAAAATTTTTGAATATTTTTAAAGATTTTAGAATCCTGCGACTTTAGTCGTGGGAGGTTCAGTCTTGAAAGGAATAATATGGATAGAGATAAATTGGTAATTCCTAGGCATATTGCGATTATCATGGACGGAAATGGCAGATGGGCTAAGGAACGTGGGAAAATTCGGCTAGAAGGGCATAGAGCTGGAGCAGCTAGTCTTGAGAGAATTTTAAGATATGCCGGAGAAATTGGAGTGAAATATTTGACTGTTTATGCTTTTTCAACTGAGAACTGGAAGCGTCCTCAAAAGGAAGTAAATGGTCTTATGGATTTATTTGGAAAATATTTGGATAAAGAGAAAAAAAATCTTAAAAAGCAAGGTGTGAAGTTAGTTGTGACAGGGGAGAAAGAAAATATTTCTCAAAACTTCTAAAAAAATTGAAGATACACAAAAATTTTTTTGGAAGATTGTGAAAAAAATAACTTTTTAATATTGCTTTTTAATTATGGCGGAAGAAGGAAATTGTAAGTGCGGTAAATAAAAGTTTTGAGTGAAAATGAAACAAAAATCGAAAAAAATTACAGAAGAAGAGTTTTTCAAAATATATGTACCGACCAGAAATCCCAGATCAGAACTTGTAATCAGAACAGTGGCGAATTTAGGATAAGCAATTTTTTTGCTTTTGAAATTGCCTATTCAGAGTTTTATATAACAGATGTTTTCTGGCCTGATTTTGATGAAAATGAATTAGATAAAGCGATTTTTATCCTTTAATAAAAGGATAGAAGATACGGAGGGCTGAATGTTAAGTAGATTATTTATTATTTTTGTTGTTTGTACCTTTCCTTTTTATGGATATTTTTAAAAAGGAAATCTGATGTTTTAGTGTTTACTCTTGTAATAATTGGAATATCGCTTTTTGAATTTTACAAAATGCTAAAGGACAAGAGCTTTTGAAGTGGCAAGCAGGATTGGAATGGGACTTGGGCTGTTTTTACCTGTTGCGATATATTTTTCAGGAAAATTCAAAAAAATATTTTTTTCATATTTTAAATTTGAACTTTTTAAACAAATTAACTTTTGATATGGGAGGATTTATCGTATTTGCAATAATTCTTCTGTCTTTAAAGGCAAGTTTTTCAAAAGTAAAAAATTCATAATGCAATGGCAGAAATTTCCTACACTTTATTTGGAATAATTTATGTTTCGTATTTATTTTCACATATTTTATTATTAAAATACGAATTTCCAAATGGAAATATTCTAGTTGTAATGACATTTATGCTAATTTGGGCATGTGATATTTCCGCTTACCTTGTCGGAATGGCAATTGGCGGGAAAATATTCAAGCACAGGCTTGCTCCAAAAATCAGTCCGAAAAAATCAATTGAAGGTGCAATAGCAGGAATTTTGGGAGTATTTTTAGTGATTTTATCATTTGATAAAATATATTTATTTATTGCAAATTTTGTCTGCGGAATTTCATTTTTAACAAAAACTTGTTCCGTAAATTACGACTATGTCGCCATCGGTGGACTAAAAAGCCTTTATTTTGGCACTTGCAATTGGAGTTTTTGCCGAATTGGGAGATTTGGTGGAATCTAAGATAAAAAGAGAATTGGAAGTTAAAGGATTCTAGGGAATTTGCTTTTTGGGACATGGCGGATTTTTGGATAGATTTGACAGTGCATTGTTTGTATTGCCGATTGTTTATTATTTTTATGAAATATGTTGCATATTTATAATTTATAAAAAAATATAAAATTTAGAAAAATTAAGAAATAAGGAGAAAAAAATAAAAATGACAGAATTAGAAATTAAACAAGAAGTAGAAAGACAATTTAATATTTTTAAGTCGTGGGTGCGATGAAATAATTAATGAAAATGAATTTAAGAAAAAGTTGGAAAAATCAATTTCAACAAATACTCCATTAAGAGTAAAATTAGGGATTGATCCGACTGGGTCTGATTTGCATTTGGGACATGCGGTACCTTTGAGAAAATTGAAACAGTTTCAAGATTTGGGACACGATGTGTTTTTCTTGATTGGGACTTTCACTGGAAGAATTGGAGATCCGACTGGAAAATCTGAAACTAGAAAAATGTTGTCAGAAGAACAAGTTATGGAAAATATTAAAACATATTTGGATCAAGTAAAATTAATTTTGGATTTAGATAAAATTAATGTTGTTTACAATGCTGATTGGCTAGAAAAATTATCGTTATCAGATGCGTTGAATTTGTTGTCACAATTTACAGTTTCACAAATGATTTCGAGAGAAGATTTTTCAAAAAGATTATCTGAAAATAAACCAGTTTCATTGATTGAGTTTATGTATCCAATTTTACAAGGTTATGATTCAGTAGAATTACACGCTGATGTGGAATTAGGTGCGACTGAACAAAAATTCAATTTGTTAAGAGGAAGAGATTTACAGAAAAACTTTGGTCAAGAGCAACAAATTTGTATGATAATGCCGATTTTGGTTGGACTTGATGGAGTGGAAAAAATGTCTAAATCATTAGGAAACTACATTGGTGTAAAAGATACGCCAAACGATATGTTTGGTAAAGTTATGTCAATTTCAGATGAATTGATGGAAAATTATTATACAATGATAACTGATGTTCCTTTTGAGAAAATTGAAGAAATCAAGGCTCAAAATTGCAGATGGAAGTTTACATCCGATGGAAGCTAAAAAACAATTGGGAGCAGAAGTTGTAAAAATTTACTACGGTGAAGAAGCGGCTAAAGAAGCGAGAGATTGGTTTGAAAATGTATTCAGTAAGAGAAACTTAAATGTTGACTTGCCTGAAGTTGAATTGGAATATAAAGAAGTTGGAATCATTGATTTATTAGTAAAAGAAACAGGATTAATGAAAACAACAAGTGAAGCTAGAAGATTAATTCAACAAGGTGGATTCAAAATAAACGATGAGCCAATAAAAGATGTAAAAGCTACAGTTGTTCTTGAAAAGTGGAATGATTGTGAGAGCTGGGAAGAAAAAAATTGTTAAAAGTAAAATAAATTAAATTTAAATAGCAGACTAGTTATAATTGTAATTATTCTCATATTTTTAAAAAAACTATTTCAAAAAAACTTGGGATAGTTTTTTTATTTTTATAAAATATAAAAATTTTGTATTTTTTTCCAAAATTGTAGTATAATCTAACAATAGTAAGTTTCAAAAAGGAGATAAAAATGGAAATTTATGGAATTGGGACAGATATTATTGAAATATCCCGAATTGAAAAGGCGATTAAGCAGACAAGCCTTTTTAAAAGAAAAGTTTATACAGAAAAGGAAATTGAGCATATTGAGAAAAAGAAACATCCGTATTCTAGTTATGCGGGTAGATTTGCGGCGAAAGAGGCAGTTTCTAAGGCATTTGGGACTGGAGTGCATGGATTTTCGCTAAGTGATATTGAGATTTTGAATGATGAGCTTGGGAAGCCTTATGTGACACTTTATAATGCGATAAAGGAGAAGGCGCAAGGACTTACAATTCAGATTAGTATTTCGCATAGCAGGGAATATGCGGTTAGTACGGTTATTATTTATAAAAAAATAAAAAAAGTTTAAAATAAAAGGATAAAAATTGTAAAAAAGAAAGGTGTGAAAAAAGTATGTTTTGGAGAAATGATTTTAAGGCTGGAGTAGGTAAAAGCAAGATTTTTACTTTGCTGGTTATGATTTTGGGATTATTTTTTATAAGTCAAATTAATTATTCTGCTGGAAATAGTCAGGTAAAAAAGGTGAAAATTGAGTATTTTGGGAGAAAAGATTGTAAGAATTGTGCTAATTTGGAAAAGTTTTTGAAGGAATTGGCGACTAAAAGGGATGATTTTGAGTATGTGGAGCATAAGATTGATGAGAGTAAGGATGAAAAGGCTTTTTTTGATGAAACTGCGACAAAGTTGAAACTTGTTAAGGGGACTCCGATTATTTATGTTGACGGGCATATTATTCAAGGGTTTAATACGGCAGAAACTACTGGAAAGGAAATTGAAGGGCTGATAGATTCTGGAAAAACTAAAGGTAAGATTTTGACTTTGAAGGAATATGTGGAAAGCGGACAAGCTGGAAAGGGGAATGTAAGCAGTAATGGTGCAGTTTGTACTGGAGATAAAGTTTGTGAAATTCCAGGACTTACGAAAGGGGCTGAACATCAGGTGCTTGTGAATATTCCGATTATTAATAAAACGATTGATCTAACAAATTATTCCTTGTTGACAATGTCAATAGTTTTAGGAACAATTGATGGATTTAATCCTTGCGCTATGTGGGTTCTAGTTTTATTTTTGACAGCCTTGATTGCAGTTGGAAATAAAGTTAAGATGTTTAGGGTTGCTGGGCTATTTATTCTGGCTGAAGCTGTTATGTATTTCTTGATTTTAAATGCATGGATTTATACTTGGGACTTTGTAGGATTGGATAAATGGGTAACACCGATTGTCGGGATTGTCGGAATCGCTGGAGGGATTTTCTTTATTAAAAATTATTTGAAGAAAGGCGATACTTTAGAATGTGAAGTGACAGATTTGGAGCAAAGAGCAAAAATTTCAAGAAAGGTAAAGGATATAGCCAATAAGCCATTTACGTTGCTTACAGCGCTTGCAATAATTGGTTTGGCACTTTCTGTAAATGTAATAGAATTTGCCTGTTCAATTGGAATACCGCAAACATATACCAAAATTCTTCAAATAAATGAAGTTCCCTTTTGGGCAAGACAGTTTTATACATTTATTTACATAATTGGCTATATGATAGATGATATAATAGTTTTCTGGTTTGCACTGATGAGTATTAATAAATTGCAGTTAACTACAAAATATTCAAAATGGGTAAATTTGTTTGGTGGAATTTTGATGATTATTCTGGGACTTATAATGCTGATTAAGCCTAGTTTACTTATAATGTAATATATAACAAGAAAAAAATCAATAATTTAGTTTAAAAAAATGAGAAAAAAATTTGTTATAATGTAAAAAGGTAAATCGATAAAATAAAAAAACAGATTTTTATAAAATAATAGGAGATTGAAAAAAATGAAAAATAATAGCAAAAAAATATTGTTTATTGCTGGAATGATGATATTTTTCAGCAGTTGCTTATGGAAAAGATGTATTTGCAAATTATGGGACAAATTTTGGAAAAGTTAGGTTGTCACAACTTAGTTCTCAAAATGCGGAAGATGTAAAAAGAGTTGATGCAAGTACTTATGAATTGACAGGAAGTGGAGAATACAGAATTATGGAAGAAGGCGGAAGAAAACTTGTTGTTAATTTAAATAATGGAATATTAAATGGGAAATATGATGAATATTACGCAAATGGAAACAGATTTACATTGGGAAATTATGTAAATGGGAAAAAAGAAGGAGAATGGACTGTTTATACTGAAAATGGGAAAGTCTGGAAAAAATATCAATACAAAAATGATCAGCTGGATGGACGTTATACTTCATATTATGCCAAAACAGGCGCTCAAGAAATAGTTGGAAATTATACAAATGGCAAAATGTCAGGAACTTGGACTGAATATTATGAAAATGGTTCAAAGAAAATCACAAGGAAATTACTCAGATGGACAAAAATGGATTGTTTACCGAATGGAATACAAGCGGAGGTAAAAAATCTGAAATTAATTATGTAAATGATGAAGTAAATGGGAAAATGAATGTTTATTATGAAAATGGAAGACCTTTATATGAAGCAAATCTAGATGGAGAAACTGGGACTGTAAAGGGTTATTATACAAATGGAAGCCTTGGATTTGACGGAAGTTTCAAAGGCAGAAGAAGAACTGGAACTTGGACTTACTATGATAAGGCAGGGAATCCTAGAAAAAGTGAGTTATTAATTTAGCAGATTTGTTTTAAAGTCAAAGTTTTATGAAATGAATATTATGAATCAAGGAATTATAACTTCTTGTAAAAATAAAAAAATTAGATTATTGAATAATAATTAATATAAATAATTTATAGAATTGTAAGAGTAAAAATGATATTAGACCTGTTCGATAACTATACAAACTTAGAATTTAATAAAAATAAATATCTTGAAGCAAAGGGGTCTTGACCCCTTGTATGAATAAAAACTTAGGTTATCGAACATATCTATTAATTAATTTTTTTATAGATTTTTTTACAAATGACAAAGAATGTAAAGGAGGGGGAAAATTGTCGTATTCAGCGAATTTAAAAAGGGAAATCTTTAATTTGGAAAATTCTGATAAGGAGAATATTTATGCAGAACTTTTTGGGATTTTTATAGCAAAGAATGTAATTACAGAACACGGAGTTTATTTCAGCACAGAAAATGTGTCACTTGCTAAAAGAATTTATTCAAATTTACGTGCAGTAACAGACATTCCAATTCAGTTAAAATACGTTATTAGCAAACGGCTTGGAGCACACAAGCTCTATGAAGTCATACTTTTTCCAACTCAGCATGACCAGCAGGAATACAAATCATTTTTAAAAAAAATATATTTTCACAAAAATTTTTCAGTTGTGGAGAATGAAAAAAACAGCTGGCTGGCATAATCAGGGGATTTTTCCTAAGCTGTGGATATATAAAGTCTCCAGAAAAAGCCTATGCGATGGATTTTTTTGTAGATAGCGAGGATTCTGCCACTTATTTGTATTATTTGTTTAAACAGATGGGGAAAAAGGTTTTTCAGACGGAGAAAAAGAATAAGAGCCTTGTTTATTTGAGAAATTCAGAGGATATTTTGGATATAATCTTTTTGATTGGCGGAATAAATTCATTTTTTGAATTTGAGGAAGTTACAATTAATAAGGAAATTCGGAATAAAATTAATAGAAACATGAATTGGGAAATTGCAAATGAAACGAAAAAATTGTCGGCTTCTGAAAAGCAGATTAATATGATAAAAGTAATTGACCAGAAATTAGGACTTTCTGAATTGACGGATGTGTTGAGTGAAACAGCAAAATTACGGCTGGAAAAATCAGGAAATGTCATTACAGGAACTGGCAGATTTAATGGAAATTTCCAAATCAGGAATAAAAAAACCGATTTAGAAGGCTGGAAACAATTTACAAAGGTTTAGTGGAAAAATTAACTAGAAAAAAAATTAGATTGAGGAAAAAAATTAATGAAATTATTGTCGATTATATATGGATTTATCGTATTTTCTACGAAATAAACTTTATGATTTAAAAATTTTTAAGGAAAAAAAAGTCGATGGAGTGGAAATAATTTGTATCGGAAATATTGTGGCAGGCGGGACTGGAAAAACACCAGCTGTGCAGTATTTTGTGCAAAAGTATTTGAAAAAAAATAAAAAGGTTGGTATTTTGAGCCGAGGTTACAAAGGAAAGAGGGCAACAGACCTACTGCTTGTAAGAGATGAAAAAGATTTATGCGACTCCAAGAGAATCAGGAGATGAAGCCTATCTACATGCCTTAAATTTTCAAATTCCTGTTGTAGTTTGTAGAAATCGTTATGAAGGTGCGACTTTTCTGAAGGAAAAGTGTGGTGTTGAAACGATTATCATGGATGACGGTTTTCAGCACAGAAAATTGAGGAAAGATAAAAATATAATTTTGATTGATGCTACAAATCCTTTTTGGAATGGATGACTATTTGCCGAAAAGGGTGGTTGCAGGGAGTCACTGGAGGCTTTGTGGCGGGCTGATGAGATTATTATTACGAAAAAGTAATTATGTTTTGGAAGATGAAGTTGGGAAAAATTAAGGAAAGATTGGTAAAAATATGGAAAGCCGATTTTTGCTGCGACTTTTTGAGGAAAGTTATTTTTACAAATTAAATTTTGAAAATAATGAAAAATTTGGTAAAATGAATAGCGAAAATAAAATTGAAATGAAAAAAATTGCCTTTGAAAGTTATTCAAAGTAAAAAAATGTGCTGATTTTTTTCTTCAATTGCTAATCCAGCCGTATTTTTATCAAACAATAAAAAAATTGAATCCAAATAATATTGAAGAAATAAAATTTTTCAGATCATCACGTTTATACAAATGAGAAATTTTTGGAAATAAAGGAAAAGGCTAAAAGTTATGATTATGTCTTGACAACAGAAAAGGATATTGTGAAAATTGATGAAAATATAGAAAATTTATTGATTTTTGAAAATGGAATTTAAAATTATTGAGAAATAAAAAGGTGAATAAAAAAATTTTAGTAAATTGTAAAAATTATGTAATGTCTTCATGTGGCAAGTCAAAGTATCTTGTCAAAAAAATAAAAAAATTGAAAAAAATATGCAGATAAACAGTAGAATTTTTATAAATTTTTTTGCTGATAACTTAAAAATAGAAATAATCAGGAGGGAGGAATCTGATTTTGGCCGAAAAATCAAAAATTTAGAAAGTGAAAATGTATTTTTTTAAATATAGAGAATTTTTTTCACAATTTATTTTTAAAAATATAAAAAAATCATTTTGAAAAACGAAAATATTATCAAATTGATGAAAATTTTTAAAATTATTAAAAAAAGAGCCGTCGTTTATATTGGAACTTGCATATATTTATTTTTGCTGAAAATAAGGAAAAATGAAAAATATAAAAAAATTGTAGGCGAGGCAGTTCTTGGAAACATTTAAGAAAAAAAGAAAAAAAGATAGAGCGATTAAGTAAAAATTGAAATGTCAGAAACTGGTGGATGGATTTAGAAGGAGCATTTTTAATAAAGAGTCAGTTTTTGCGGTAAAATTGGGAAATGAATTGCTATATCGGGATAAAAGGTAAATTTTTTTGAGATATTGTATAACTATTCTTTGATTTCGATGGATGTGAATAAATTTGTGAAAAACTTTTTTTGCGGAAAGAATGATAGAAAAAAAATTAAAATTGAAAATAACTCGAAATTTAATGAAATTCGTGATAAAATAGATGAGATAATAAAGAATATCTTAAATTATTTTTACAAAATCTGATTTAACATTTTTTTAAATTTTTGAAAATGTGGAAAACTTAAATTATTTTGTGGAAAATCACGTTGATGAACTTTATAAAAAAATTTATGTGGAAAACTTTGATAAAATTGTGGAAAAAGTATAATGTTAAAAATGTGGAAAAAAAATAAAATTTGATAAAAAAATTATAATTTTGAAGATTTGAGTGAAAGTAAAAAAATATTGTATAAATATATTGAAAATTTTAATTAATTAAAGAAAGGAAATAAAAGAATTATGTTAGAAATGAGATACATAAGGGAAAATGCTGATAAAATCAAGGAATATTTAAAAAATAGAAATAGTGACTTTGATTTGGATTCATTGTTAAAACTTGATGAAGATAGAAGAAACTTGCTTCAGGAAGTTGAAATGTTAAAAAAGGAAAGAAATGAATCAAGTTCGTTAATTGGAAAATATAAGCAAGAAGGAAAAGATCCCTGCTGAATTGCTAGCCAGAATGCAAACTGTAAGTGCAAAAATTAAGGAATTGGATCAAAAAGTGGCTGAAATTGATGAAAAACAAGTGCAGCTTGCCTATACAATTCCAAATAAATTAAGTGATACGACACCAATTGGAAAAGATGAAGATGAAAATGTGGAAGTAAGAAAATGGGGAACTCCAAAAGAATTTGATTTTGAAATAAAATCTCACGATGAATTGGGAGTTAATCTTGGAATTTTAGATTTTGAAAGAGGAGCAAAACTTGGTGGTTCAAGATTTACAGTTTATAAAAATGCGGCTGCTAGATTAGAAAGAGCATTAATTGCTTTTATGATTGATGTTCACACTCAAGAAGAGGATTTTGAAGAAATTTTTACACCACAGCTTGTAAAAAAAGAAATGATGGTTGGAACTGGACAACTTCCTAAATTTGCTGAGGATGCTTACAAAATCGAAGGGGAAGAAATGTATTTAATCCCAACAGCAGAAGTAACACTTACAAATTTACACAATGGAGAAATTTTAGACGAAGAAGAATTGCCTAAACATTATTGCGGATATACGGCTTGTTTTAGAAAAGAAGCTGGTTCAGGTGGACGTGATTTAAAAGGACTAATTCGTCAACATCAATTTAATAAAGTTGAAATGGTAAAAATTGTAAAACCTGAAACTTCTTATGATGAACTTGAATCAATGGTAAATAGTGCAGAAAAAATCTTACAAAAATTGAATTTACCATACAGAGTGATTTCACTTTGTAGTGGAGATATAGGATTTAGTGCGGCAAAAACTTATGATTTGGAAGTTTGGGTACCTAGCCAAAATAAATATAGAGAGATTTCATCTTGTTCAAATACGGAAGATTTTCAGGCTAGACGTGCGATGATTAAATATAGGGAAAAAGAAACTAAGAAGAGCCATTTTGTTCATACTTTAAATGGATCAGGGCTTGCTGTAGGAAGAACATTGCTTGCGATTATGGAAAATTATCAGCAGGAAGATGGAACTATAAAAATTCCAGAAGTATTAGTGCCATATATGGGCGGAATGACAGTTATAAAATAACAAAGGCTATAAATTAATATCAAGCTAATCTGATTTTTTCCTAAACTGCCAAAACCGCTCAAAAATAAAGCTTAGCAGTATAAAATAAGTTAGAGTGAAATTATTTTTAAAAGTTGAACTCAAAAAAATTACGGCTGTATTACTGAAATTTGAAGTTTGCTTTAATTTGAAGCTTTTTAAAAATATTTTAAAAACTTTGGGCAATTTTGAGCGACTTTGAAAAAAATTTTGTTATTAAATAACTGAATGGAGAAGATATGGGAAAATTTATAAAATTTTTAGTAATTATGATAATTGTTGGAGGCATAGCAGGTTTTTTGGAAATTAGCGGATATTTGTACCACAATGAAATTTTGGCACAAATGGCAGGCTATAAAACGCAAGGACTGGATATTTCACACCATCAGGAAAAGGTAAACTGGACTCGTGTAGATCCAAAATACAAATTTATTATACTAAAGGCAACTGAAGGGCAGAATTTTCTTGATACGGATTTTTTGTATAACTGGAATAATGCTAGATTAAATGGCTTTGTAGTTGGAGCATATCATTTTTTTACAATGACAAGCAGCGGAGCGGCACAAGCGGATTTTTACATAAGCAAAGTTCCTGACTCTGATAAGACATTGCCGCCGATTATTGATTTGGAAATATCTACAAAGAAATATAAAAAAGGATGTAATGAAAAAAATTTAGAGAAATGGTTGATAAACTTGAAAAGCATTATAAAAAAAGAGTAATTTTTTTATGTGAATTACAATACTTACAATGCTTATATAAAAGGTGAATTTCCTAAAAAAATAAAATATGGATTACAGATTATAAATATTTTTCCTAGAATAAAAGAAGACAATAGATGGGTAATCTGGCAAGTTTCAAGACGTGGAAGAATTGAAGGAATACCTGGATTTACTGATAAAAATGTACTTAGAAAGGGAATGACTGTAGAGAATTTGATAGAGCAAAAATAAAAATAAATTAATAATTTTACAATTATTTTTTTGTTTTCTATTGATTTTTATAAAAAAATTTGGTAACATATAATTAAAGAAGTTAATCTAATTAATAAATATTAGGAGGCGTAATAATGAAATATCATTACAAAGATTTAGGATTAGTAAACACTAAAGAAATGTTTGCTAAAGCAAACAAAGAAGGGTATGCAGTACCTGCTTTTAACTTCAACAACATGGAACAATTACAAGGAATTATTGAAGCATGTGTTGAAGAAGGTTCACCAGTAATTCTTCAAGTATCAACAGGTGCAAGAAAATACATTGGTAAAGAAATGTTACCTTGGATTGCAAAAGCTGCAACAGCTTATGTAGAAGCATCTGGATCAGATATTCCAGTAGCTTTGCACTTGGATCATGGTCCAAATTTTGCTGAAGCAAAAGACTGTATCGAATACGGATTCTCATCAGTAATGTATGATGGTTCTCACCACCCTTACGATGAAAACGTAGCAGAAGCAAAACAAGTTGCTGATTTCGCTCACCAACACGATGTTACAGTTGAAGCTGAATTAGGAGTTTTAGCTGGAATCGAAGATGACGTTAAAGCAGCTGAACACATTTACACTCAACCTGAAGAAGTTGAAGATTTCGTATCTAAAACTGGTGTTGATTCATTAGCAATCGCAATTGGAACTTCTCACGGAGCTCACAAATTTAAACCAGGTGAAGATCCTAAATTAAGATTAGATATCTTAGCTGAAATTGAAAAAAGAATCCCAGGATTCCCAATCGTATTACATGGTTCTTCAGCAGTACCACATCAATTTGTTGAAATGATCAACCAATATGGTGGAGATATTGCAGATGCAATTGGTATCCCTGATTCAGAATTAAGAAAAGCCGCTAAATCAGCAGTAGCTAAAATTAACGTAGATACTGATGGAAGATTAGCTTTCACAGCAGGAATCAGAGAAGTATTCGCTAAAAAACCAGGAGAATTTGACCCTAGAAAATATTTAGGACCTGCAAAAGACTATATTAAAGAATACTACAAAGATAAAATCAGAAACGTATTCGGATCAAATGGAGCTTACAAAGCTGGAGCTGCAAGATAGTAAAATATAAAACAAAAAAATTAAATTTGGAATTATCTCAAGTTTATTTTAAAATTTGAGATATTTCCTTTGAAATAATTCAAAAGAATTTTTTTAAAAAGGTGAAAAATTTTTTTCATCTTTTTTTGTGAAAAAAAATAATTATTAATCAATATTTGCTAAACCCTATTTAAAAAAATAGAAACTATATTTTATATTGTTTGCTAGCAAGGAATCTTATTAGTTCGCTGTTTAAACAGAAAATAATATTAAAAATAGAGTTGTTTGGATTATAATTTAATAAAAATAGATGTTCTGAAGCAAAGGGGTAAATAAAAAAACTAATTTATCGAACAGATCTAATAAAATTTATACCAAATTTTGTTAAAAAAATAGGATAAAATGATATTTCAGTAAATTGCCAGAAGTAAATAAAATTAATAGATATATGAAAAAAATATAGGAGGAAAAAAATGGATAAACAAAGTAATACGACAAAAATATATTTTTTTGTTACAGGTGGAGTTGTTTCATCACTTGGAAAAAGGGATTGTGGCTTCTTCATTGGGAAGATTGCTGAAAGGAGCAGGGGATATAAAGTTACAATTCAAAAATTTGATCCTTATATAAATGTGGATCCAGGAACTATGAGCCCTTATCAGCATGGAGAGGTTTTTGTTACAGAAGATGGAGCGGAAACTGACTTGGATTTGGGGCATTATGAAAGATTTATCAATGAAAATCTGACAAAATATAATAACTTGACGACTGGAAAAATTATGTCAAAAATTATTGCAAAGGAACGTCGTGGAGAGTTTTTGGGGGGAACAGTGCAAACAGTACCTCACGTGACTGATGAAATCAAGTATAATGTTATAAAAGCGGCTGAAGAAAATAATTCTGATATTGTAATTACTGAAATTGGTGGAACTATTGGAGATATTGAAAGTGATCCGTTTATTGAAGCGATCCGTCAATTAAAAAGAGAAGTTGGAAGAGAAAATATTGCCTATATTCACGTTACATTGCTGCCATATTTGAAGGCTGCAGGGGAATTAAAGACAAAACCTACGCAGCATAGTGTGAAGATGCTTCAAGGGCTTGGAATTTCACCTGATGTAATTGTAGTGAGAAGTGAGCATCCTGTTGATGAAAATATTAAGAAAAAAATCTCGCTTTTCTGTGACATTGATGAAGAAGCAGTTATTGAATCACTTGATGCTGAAAGTCTTTATGAAATACCATTAACTATGGAAAAATTAGGACTTGCCGATGTAATCTGTAAACATTTTAAAATAAAAAATGAAAAACCATTGCTAAAAGAATGGACTAGTATGGTTGAAAAATTCAAAAATCCTAAAAAACTTGTAAAAGTAGCAGTTGTTGGAAAATATGTTGAATTAAAGGATGCTTATATAAGTATTCACGAGTCAATAGAGCATGCTGGATTTAATCTTGATACAAAAGTTGAGATTGATTACTTTAAGGCTGGAGAATTTGATGTGAGAAAATTGGCAGATTATGATGGAATTCTAGTGCCAGGTGGATTTGGTGACAGGGGAATTGATGGAAAAGTTGAAGCAATTAAGTTTGCAAGGGAAAACAATATTCCATTTTTTGGAATTTGCCTTGGAATGCAAATGGCCTGTGTGGAATTTGCAAGAAATGTTCTTGGGTACAAAGGCGCAACTTCAACAGAGTTTGAAAAGGACACAGCCTATCCAATTATCAGCCTTATGGAAGAGCAAAAAGGGCTTAAGGATATGGGAGGAACAATGCGTCTAGGAGCATATCCTTGTGTATTAAAAGAAGACAGCTTAACTGCAAAAGTTTATGGAAAAACTGAAATTGCAGAAAGACATAGACATAGATATGAATTTAACAATGCCTACAGAGAAGAATTTGAAAAGGCAGGAATGGACATTGTGGGATTGTCTCCAGATGGAAATTACGTAGAAGTAATAGAAATAAAAGATCATCCATATTTTATAGCTTCACAATATCATCCAGAATTTAAGAGCCGTCCAAACCGTCCTCATCCATTATTTACAGGATGGATAAAAGCGGCATTGAAAAAACGAAACGAAAGATAATAAAATTATAATGTATTAAATATTTTTTTAGCAAGGGGTTAAAATCCCTTGTTTATTTTATAAAAATGGCAAATTAAAAAAACTTGCCATCTTTTTGTTAAAAAAATTTAAATTAATTATTTTTCTCTGTAATAATCCCATTCATCAACTTTTTGTTCCGTTATTAAATCTGCATACTCCTCTTTCATTTCCATTTTTATCTTTTTCAGTAACAGATTTTCCACCTTTATCAACACAGAATTTAGAAGCTGGATTAGGCATTCCAATTACTGCCGCTTCAGCATCTCTTGCAGTATGATTTTGTCTGTAGTATTCCCATTCTTCCATAGCTGTACCATCTTTTAACATGCAAACTCCATAATCACCTTTACCGCTTTTTTTACAATAATAGATTTTTCCACCTTTGTCAACGCAGAATTGTGAAGCTGGATTCGCTGCTGTTACCTTTGCAGGTGCTGGAACTGTCGCCGCTGGCTTATTATTATCATTATTTTTCTTTTTAAAGAATCTGAAACTTGCTGACATTCCAGAAATAGACATAATAACCATCATTGCACTTACTGTTAATTTTAAATTTTTCATTTTTTTATCTCCTTTTTATTGTTTATAATCATTATATCATATATGTTCTCATTTTTTTATAACAAAAAAATAAAAAAATTAAATTAAAATTATATTTGTATACAAAAAAATTATAGTTTTTTTATATGATTTTATTGGGGGAAAAATAAAATTATATTCCCACTCAATATGTCCATTGATGTTGTTTTTGTATAAGTAGCATAAAAATCAAGGTTTTTTGTTATCAGATTTAGCCTTATTATCTAGTTTATTTCTGTTTATCTGATTTTTTTGCAAGCATATTGCAAGCACGAAACTATTCATTGACTTTCCAAGAACCCATCTTGTTAGAACCTACTTGTTCTATATATCCATTTTTTTCCAAAAAAATCTAATGATATTTTTCGATAGTGGTTATACAAAATATATGGGAAAATAAATGGAGATAAGAAGCTTGATATTCATCTCTTTACATCTATTTACCTTTTGTTTCTTGCAGCCGATTCAATCCATGTTCCCATATTTAAATAACCATTTTTCTAATACATAATCATAAAATCCATCAATAATTGGAGTGTCCCCCAAAATTTAGACTATTTTTTTAAGCAATTTTTTTCGTTTCCTTTCTTTATGCTTTCTTCATATTCATTCGGACTTGTAAATCCTATTTTTACTGTGTATTCTGCTGTTATTATACCATATTTCTATATACTCGTACATTCCACTTCTTAAACTTTCTAGATTTTTCAAAGTTTTCATTATGTACATATTCTTTTTTTCAATGTTGCATGGAATGATTCTATACATGCATTATCATAAGGATTTCCTTTTTCTGCTGTAAGATATGCTTATGCCTTTTTTTGCACAAAAATTTACGATATTCTTTACTCATATACTGGCTTCCTCTATCTGTATGTATTATCAGATCAATTATATCCCCTCTTTTTATATATCGCCATTTTTTTAAGGTGTCGATAACTAATTTTATATCCATAAATTTTTCCAACCTTATGTGATATTATTCTTCTGCTGTGCAAATCCATTATACTTGATAAGTAGCACCACCCGTCCTTTCTTGTCCAAGATTTTGGGTACACTCCATCAAATTTTTATAGCTTAATTATTATAAAAAAATTATCAAAAAGTTTTTATTCTAGAAAATTCTGAATTACTAAAAAAAGTACATTTATATTGCAGTTATTCATGTAATCAAATAGAGTTTCGATATATTTTTCTATATATTTTTTTATCTTCTTTATTAGTATTTCTACAATTTATTTTTATATAGAAAATTTATCTACTACTTTTTTTAAGTTCATATATTTAACGTAATCGTCTTCATTGTTAATTTTTTTATTAATGTATTCATGATATTTATTATCAATAAGATTACCAAACTTTAATTTAAAACTTTGATTATAATTACCTAGCTCTACTTGGATGTGTTTTTCTAATAATTTTATGGTTTGAAAAAAAGGGATGTAAAAATTCTTTTTTTAATTCATTAAATAATTTATGATAAATAACAACTATATTTTTCAATAGAATAAAAAAATCAATTTTTAAAAAAATTTTTATCATCTATTTTAGAATCATCAAAATCTCCATCAATAACTCCTATACAATTATTATTGTTCCCTGCTTTTTTTATAATATTAGAGCAACTATTTCCGTTTAGTAAAGTATGTTTTTTTAAAAAAATCAAAGTTCGCATAAAAATTTTTTTGTTACATTCGCCTTTCAAAAATATATGATTAAACCAGTATTCATTAAATTAGCAATATCATAATATTTTTTTATTTAACCCATTCATACTTCAATCAACTCAAATCCATTAGCTTTACAATCATCATATATATATGGAGCATGTGTAGCCATCATTATTTTTTTATTATCTGCTAATCGAACAATGTCATCAACAAATTTACTTTTGATAATTTAGAGACAGGAAATCTCAGGTTCATCTATTAATATAATTTTTTTCTTTACTAAAAACAATATAAAGAAATAATAAAATTATTCGTTTTTTTCACCAGAAGATAATTTTTTTAAATTCTATATCATTTTTGTTTTTTTAAAACTTCTATATTTCCGTCATTATCAAAAGATAACTCAATATTAGTGTATTTTTTTCCAATGTTGTATTTATTATATTTAGATTTTTTTGACAAATTATAAAGATTTTTTTAAATTCGTCATTTTTTTAATTATAGCATCTTTATTTTTTTCTAAAATATAAGCCCAAGTATTTGTACCTAGATTTAGTTTTATATCTTGTATTTCTTCTCTTATTTGTTCTAAAAATATTAATATTTTCCATAATATTAGGAGAAATATAAATAGCACTTTTCATTTTTCAATTTTTTTAATAACTTTGTCTTTTTTTCTACATCGAAGTTTAAAAATTTTATTTCTAATTTTTTTATTATAAATAAGAAGCTCTAATTTTTCTTAAAATATATCTATAAATTATCTGTAGTCTATTAAGAATTTTATTAATCTTACTTTTTTTATAATGGAAACTTCATCTATATTTTTCATGAATAATTTTTATTTCTAATAATGTTGTCTAATTCTCTTATAATTTTTTTACTTTGAGTTAACTCATATTTGAAAAATTTTTGTAATGAGATATTTTTTTAGTTTTTAAAAAAAGAATTTCCTGTTTGAATAGTAACTTTTTATTCTTTCACTCAAATATGAAATAGAAATAATCTGTAATAAATCTTCAAATTCTTTAATATAATCATTAATAGCAAATTTATTATTACTTATAAAAGCATTAAGCGAATCATCGGCAAAAGCTTTCAATTTTAGTTTTTTTCTTCAAATAAGTTTTGATAGTTAGAATCATTAATTTGAAGATACTCAAGATTCAAATTATCAATGATATTAATAATTACAGTACTACTTTTTAAAAAAATCTAAATTACATAATTCAAAAAAATAGCTTTTTAAAAATTCTGGTCTTTCCTCTTCCGTTTAATCCATAAAATAAATTATTTTTTTATTTAAATCAAAAGAAATTTCAGAATTTGTATCCTTAAATTCAAGTTTTTAATATAAATTTATTCATTATTTATAAATCTCCATTTCATCGTTATTTATTTACTTACTCCCACTCAATTGTCCCCGGCGGCTTAGAAGAAATATCA
>BNJU01005487.1_pt1 | contig 36665 bp, 53 predicted proteins | sample 8539281 | NCBI WGS metagenome assembly BNJU01 (sample SAMD00202456, study PRJDB9452) | human saliva metagenome | isolation source: human saliva | place: Japan
GTTGAAGATTGATACGGAGGACATCAGAGGCAACTGTGAACATTACAATATTTTGTACCGACGAGTTCATGGCGAGCCGCTTAAACCCGACTGTCTCAGTGGTTTCGACAAAAAGTGCTGCCGAAAGCCGCGGATGGCGATCTATAGAGTGCAGCAGATGTATATTCCTGTTATACGGGCTATCAGCTTTCCTGTTCAAAACGGTAGGGCGATGCAGACAAGCTTTCCATGGTCGGAAGAGTATAAGAAGCTTCAGGCGGAGATTGTTTACCGAAGGCTTTTACGGAGATCTTACCACATAAAAGCGTTGTGCTGAGACGAGCGTATACTTTAGAAATGAAGTAAAGCGCATTTGCATAAAAGAAGAGAAAAGGAGATGGTTTTAATTCAGATTATTGCTTTGGCAGTGGTTTTCTTTTGGTTTGATCGGACAGAGCAATAAAGGTTAAATCGCTATGTGGTTTCTATCGAGGAGTCCAAGAAGACAGTCGTGGACATCACGCTGAGTAGCCGTTATGACTCTGATTTCGAGATGCTAGCAGCAGCAAAAGGCCACGCCAAGCATGAAGAGAAGGTGCTTTACGGAGCGCAGTGCGAGGCAGGGTGAGTGCGGCAGCATGACTGCAAGTGATTGCGAATCAAAATGATGTGCTTTTCACAGATTTCGTGCTGTGGCGGAGGAACTATCGACCTCCTTTCCTCCGAGCAGTTTTAGCACTCCAGAAGGAGATTGACTTCGGAAAATGCGGACCTTGCAGCGGCAAACGCATCGTAAACAGCACGTATGCTCGCAATCAATCAGCGAAAATAGTGGTTTCCCCACCTCCTTGTGGCAGGTTTGAGCATGGCTAAGTTTGATTTAGGTTTTGGAGGAAGATCTTCAGGAAGAGAGATCTGAAGGATTTTGATTATAATATAGATTAGGGGCGTTCTCTTTAAGGACAAAAATTCTGTTCGCGCCATCATTTTCTGGTGGTGCCCACTTGGTAACCGATATAAAGAGAGAAAGGCTATTCTTTCCTATACGACAGATGGGAAAGATGTAGCCTTCTCTTTGATGCTGTGCTTTAAGGATGCGTATCCATTTGCACAGTGCTATTCTTTTTCGGGAATGTGCAAGCTATTTTCTATTGCTGGGAAAACTGCACTGGTGCTATGGTTTAGCGGTAGGCGGAGAAAGAATGGAGGCAAATGTATGTCTTTATGTAAGTGAAGCATATCAGGCACTGGAAAAGAAACATCCTCATGGTGAAGCGGAGTTTTTGGAGGCTGCAAGAGAGGGTTTGAGTCCCTTTCTCCTATCGTGGAGGCCAACGAAGATTTATACCGAAGAACTGCGTACTGGAAGCGTTTTGTGGAGCCGGAAAGGATTGTGAGCTCCGCGTGCCATGGATCGGATGATGGGGGAAAAACTGCGTGAATATCGGTTATCGTGTACGGATTTAATTCTGCAATCGGACCCGCATAAGGAGGACTTCGCTCCACTGAGGCGGTAAATCAGGCACTAAAGTTCCTCGAATGAGCACGATCTAAAGAACTCTCTTACCGGCCTTCCTATCCGGTGGCGGTAAGGGCGGCGCGAGACTTTCTGACCCGAAGGGAAAGGTCGGAGGCGGAAGTTATGCGCTTCTGTCAGAGTTTTCATGACATGAGCTCCATAAGTATATCGGGGCAAATGAAGACACGCCTGCCGGAGAGACATCGCGTAGGCCGGAAGAGAAGGCCTCTCATGTGCGGACGGTACAAGAGAATCACCAATCTCTAGGAGGGTTCTTACCGGAAAGGAAGAAGCCTGCGCGGATCTCTTGCTCGTCCGGAGGCAACGAGCTATGGCTTAATCTATATTGTGGATAAGGATGCTTACAGGCGCGGGAAGAACTGAAGGGGCAGGTACTGCGGTTTCCGGCTCCGGAAATGTGGCGCAGCATGCAATTCAAAAAGCGGAGAGCCTCGGAGCAAAGGTAGTGACCCGCTCGGACTCCAGCGGCTATGTTTGATGATCCCGGAGGCGCATTGGCCTCGATGTACCCTTTTCGAGTATACAGGTAAAGAGAGGGAAGAATCTCCGAATATGCAGAGCGCAGTTCCGGGAGCAAGCTTCCATGCAGAGAAACGTCCATAGGCTGTGAAGTGTGTGATGTGGCATTGCCTCAGTGCGACAGAGGCAGTTGAACTGAGAGGACGAAGACTTTTAATCGAGAATGGCTGCTTCTGCGTTGCGGAAGGCGCATGGCGTAACTTTCCGATGAGCATGCGTGTAGATATTTCTCGACGAAGAAGATCCTCTATGCCGGCGGGGCTGCGAGATCGCCGGCGGTGTTGCTATCCGCGTGATGAGCCAGAACTCACAGCGACTTTCACGGGAGCTTTTGAGGAAGTGCGGATGAAAAGCTTAAAGGGATTATGCAGACATTTATAAGAATGCATCCGGAGCCGCAAAGAAATACGGTTATGAAGGAAACTCTGTAGTCGATTTGAAATGTGGCCGGCTTGAGAAGGATTGCAGAGGCAATGCCAGCGAGGGTATGAGTATATGAAGCCGTTTCTAAACAGCTGGAGCGCAAGAGTCAAACCGGATTAAAAACTGACTGAAAAAGCTGAGTAAGCAAAGAAAAAGACGAGAGGACTGTGAAAAGAGAAGCCTCGCATAGAAGAACTTTTCTTTTCGCAGTTTGTAGAATATTTTTCAAACTAAAATAAAAATGCTTTAACGATGTATAATTGCCTGCAATTCAATTTTGCTCAAGCAGATAGGAGGACCTATCCTTTCGTGCATAATAAATAAATGAACTTGATGAAAAGCAAAAATATTTATTAATTGTCCGGATAAAATGCTTCTATGTTTCTTGTGACTTAGTATACAATAGGGAAACATAGTAAGATTCATATAACTTCGGATTGGCTTTCTCATGCCAATTTTGGGAGTACTCGGAGAGTGGTCTGCTTTTGCAGAAGGGTGAAAAGATGATAGGCGTACTGAGTGATACACTGGACCCTGCAATCTGGCACTGGAGGAATATTTATTCCGGAAGATAGGAGGATAGAGACGTTTTACTCTGGAGAAATCGTCCTTCGGTGGTTGTGGGCGCTATCAAAACATTTCCTGTGAAGTGAGATCTGTGCAGTTAAAAGCAGAAAGGGGTTCCGGTCGTACGAGAGAATGGCGGCGGCGGAACGGTTTATCATGACTCGGAGCACTATCAATTACAGCTGATGCGAGATCAGGAAAAAGCGTCTAAGGACTATGGACGTATCTGTTATTCTCTCGACGCCTTACAAAGCTTGGGCATTCAAGCGGAGCAGGACAAGGTTTCAGACATCCAGAAAGAAAAGAAAATTCTCCGGTAGTGCACAGAAAGGTAAGCGGAAATCGTGTTTACGTCACGGTACGCTGTTGTATGATGGAGCTTTCCGCTTTTATCGCAGATATGCACTGCGCATAAGAGCAAGGATATTTCCTCCCAAAGGCCTCTGTTTCCGCGATATCGGAAGTAACCAATATAAAGAGTGAGTGAAAAACGATGGGAGAAGCTTCGACAGAAGAGTTCATGCGGAGCTTCTTTTCGGCAACTCTTGGGAAAGGATGGAGAAAGCTTTTGTTTTAGGGAAGAGGAAGATACGAGATAGAAAGAGCTTGCAGGAAGAAAAGTATCGTTCTCGGAATGGACCTTTGGAGATCACCGCCTTCCACTTCAGAGAGAAACACACAATATAGTTACTATCCTTTGATTATAGACTACCATGTGCAAAAGGGATGATAGAGAACTTTGTAGGCACTTCCCTATTGGATGAGAAAAGAGACAGAGAGATTTATTTCAGGGTAAACGATACAAGCTTTCTCTTTTGAGTGAAAATGTTGAGAAAGTTCTGGGCAGCAGTCCACCAGAGAAAAGCTTTGCTCTCTCTTTTGTTATATGCAAAGGGAGCGCTAGAGGAGAACGATGACAGAATAGGGTAGGCAATGAAAATGGAATTGGTGTTACTGCTAAAACAGGAAGAGATGGCAGGAAACGTATTGTGCTCTTGGCAGAGTCAGTGGGCGATAAGGTGAGAAAAGAGGCTGTTTTGAAATCAGGAAACAGATAGGTAGTGACTCAGGTGGAGTCTTTAGCGTGGAACCTTAGGAAGTGTATTTCGAAGAGGGGATGAAGTAGCGTAGAAGAGGTTGCTGGTAAACCTTATCGAAAGAAGAGTTGTAAGGGAGAAAGCATTGGAAAAAGCTTGACAGAGGAGAAGAAAAGCGTCTGAGAGAAAAAGCCGGACTGTTTGCTGCAGTGTCGCTTCAATCAGGAAGCTACGGAAGGAAGTGGCGTCTGATGAAAGACCTGCATCTGAATACGGTTTGGCGAGGAAGGAGCTGTCCGAATTCGTGCAGGTGCTTCTTGGCTTGCACATGGCTACCTTTTATGATTCTCAAGGAACATTTGCACTGAAAACCGTCGTTTTGTACGTGTTTTGTACGGAAGACACGGAGCGCGCTGATGAGGAGGAGCTGAAGAATGGATGCTTGTCTGACGAAGCTGGGTAATCTAAAGCGCAGTCGTCGCTATACTCCGCTCCACAAGAGAATGAGATCTTCCGGACGAGCGAGCGCAGTTTTGCGTTAGACCATTCAGGCAACCTGGGAGCTTTGCCCGGGAACGACCGTGGAAGCGCTGATTTCGATGGCGCAGGGAGACACGAGGCTTTGGATATTGTGTTGGGAGGCTGCACGGTATGTATTAAATCACAATGATGGAAACGGTAAAGGAACTGCAGAGGGCTGTTCGTTTCCAAGGCGAGCTATGAGCGTCTCTCTCTTTGTTCTCCAGTAGTTGCAAGGAGCACGGAAGAGAATGTCCGTACGAAAAGCCGGTTTTATGGTGGGCGCGGAGAGACGGAAGAGCAGATTGAAGGAGTTAATGCAGGATGTCTCACGATACCGGCTGCGATATTCTTAACGATAGGGCAATACCTGCAACCGACAAAGTTACAATTATCCCTGGCGCGCTATGCTGCAGCCTGGAGGATTTTTCAAAGATATAAGGAAAGGCATTGAACATCGGTTTTTCCGCTTTGTTGCCTCGGCTCCGCTTGCTGCTCGTTTCAAGGCATGGGGAAGTGAGTGGAGGATAATCCATGATTTATATTGAGGCTGGATAGTACAAATGTCTGCGAAAATTTCGGCTTGGAGTATTATCTGGCAATGGAGAAGTCTCACTGAGGAAACCGTCTTTCTCTTTTGAGGAACGACACCGGACTCTCATGCTCAGGAAGGTATCAGAATCTTATGGAAGAGATCAATCTTCCTCACGTCGAAAAGGATTCATCTGGTTTCGAGAGTGAGCGGAGGCGGAACAATCTACACCGACTCTTTGGAGGCTGGCAGTTCAGCTTCATCGACCGACAGGGGAGAGGAAAGTGACTTTAGAGATATTTGAGCCCGATTTTAAATGCCTTGGAAAAGCTGTCGTACATGGAGAGTTTAATGGAAGAAATGACCTGTGTATAGCAGGACGAAAGCTTTCCGGAAATGCACAGTATCGTTGGGAAAGAGCATCGTTCACCACGCTCCCTCTTATTCGATACGGATATAGAGCAAATGGTGCTTTCACCAGGGTGGATGAGTGTAAGATTTCGATCCAAAAGTATTCAATCGACACAGGGAGCGGGTTTGCAATATCTCGAAACACCTGCATGAAAAGATCAGTCCGGAAGTCTTTAAAAGAAAAATGATAGCCATTATGCGGCGGATCCGAGTTACGGGGAATACGAGCTGGAGTGGCTCCGAGCGGGAACGGGTGATCCGAACTTGCGCGGGAACATTTTGAAAATAAGGAAAAGCTGTATGGGAAGAATCCCAAGCTGATCGATAAAACCGGACGTTTCCGGAGGAAAAGATGCAATTTTCTTTTGAAGTGAAGGAGGGAAAAATTCAAGAAGCCGCAGTGCTAGGAGACTTTTTCAGTACCTTGGATGAAAATAGAAATTGCAGAAACTTTCTCGGTTTAGTATCGTGACAAGGACTCTCATGGGGGCTTTCAAAGAGTCGAAATCTGGAAGGAAAATCTGCAGAATTTCCGCAGAAGAAATTGCGGAGGTTTTTGGGATAGATACATTTTTAAGACAAAATAAAGGAGGAATGTACTATGGAATTAAGAACAGCGCTGTATGATGCCCATGTGAAAGCAGAGGGAAGATGGTTCCTTTCGCAGGCTATTGCCTTCCGGTACAGTATATGAGCCTACCGGTGTAATTAAGGAACACTTAGCGGTTGGGAAATCCAGGCGAACTGTTTGATGTTTCCCACATGGGAGAGATTTTATGTCAGGGTAAGGATGCCTTTAGCTGATCTGGGAGAAGCTCTTAACCAATCGCTTTGAAAATGTGTAGATTTCGGACAGGCCCGTTACAGTCTGGTGTAGCAACGAAAAGTGGCGTTGTGGATGATGAAATGACCTCATTGTTTATAAGAGAAAAGACAACGACCACTTTTATTGCTGTAATAAGTGCGGGCAAATAAGGAGAAGGACTTTGGCTGGATGTTAAAGCACCAGTTCATGATGCGATAAATTTGAAAATGCTTTCCGATCAGCCTTCTCTGATTGCGTTGCAGGGCGAAGGCTGGTGGACATCTTAAGAAAGCTGACCAAAGAAGAGCACACATCCCGGACAAAGTACTATCATGCCGTGATCTGACGCAGTGGTTGGCGGCATGCCCTGCATCGTTTCGAGACAGGCCATAGCCGGAGAGAGCACGGAGTAGAGCTTTACTTAAAAAGAATGAGTATGCGGAGAAGATGTGATCTCTTACCGAGAACGTGTCGCGGCGAAGGCGAGCCTCGTTTCCTGCGGACTTTGGAGCAAGAGAGGCTACGTGGAGGCATCCATGCCGCTTTACGGCCACGATGAATGATGAGATTACCTCTCGCAAACAGGACTGAATGCAAGTGAAGATGGATAAGCCGGACTCTTATCGGTGAGAGCTGCTATCGAGGCAAAGGGAGAGCCGGAGATTCAGAAGTGGGACTTAAGGTTATCGGAGAGATGTCTGTCCGTGAGTTAGAACAGGATGTCTTTTAAACGGAGAAGTTAGCTGGACACACTACTCCGGGAACGCAGGCTCCATTCTTAAATATGCCATGCCGGTATGGCTTACTGGATGCCCGCCATACGGAAGTTGGAAACCAAGTTGGAAAGTAGATGTGCGCGGAAGAAAGGTAGAAGCAGAGATTATTCCGCTTCCTTTCTATAAGAGAGAGCAAAATAACGTTACAAGATAAAAGAATTGTAAAAGAACAGAAGAGTAAAAAGAAAAACAAGAGAGATAATAAACAATAACAAAGAATAATAAATACTAACAAACACTAACTAAGAACATAAGAATAAGCAATGAGTTAGCGATGAATATCCCCACTAGAGATAAAGAAAACAAGGAGGATAAAGAAATGGCAGTATTACAGGGATTGTGTACACAAAATCTCATGGAGTGGAGTGAAGGAAGAAGTGAGTATTTGGCTGATTACTGACTATGCGCAGGCAGAGTTGGGAGATCTGAGCTACCATCAACCTTCCGGAAGTTGGTGATGCAGTGACTATGGGAGCGCTGTTCTCTCGATGTAGAGTCACGTTATAGGCGGTTTCCGATGTACTTTCTCCCATAAGCGGAACCGCTAGCGCTGTAAATGAAAGAAGTACTTGATGCTCGGAGAGCATGAATGCAAAGCCGTACGAGGCTTGGCTTATCAAGAGTTAGCATGATGAGCGATAGGAAGAGTTGCTTACAGCGGATGAGATATGAGGAGTTCTTAAAGACTGTATAAGAGAAGGCGGTGAGGCTGTGGAGAAAGCCACATTTCCCAAAATACGAGTCAGAGCAAAGAGATGTTAAAGAAATTGGCTTTGCGTCTTTGACGAACTGTTTTCATCGTGTACCCAAGGAAGTAAAGCTGTGAGTGCAGAAATTAAACATTCCCTCGGGCAAAGTCGGAGCTTGAGGTTCGGAAGATTATGACAGGTATGGCAAAAAGAAAAACTATGTTTTCCCCGTGATTTTCCGCGGTGCAGGTGCTACAGACACTTTATTCCGGCGCTATTGTTAAAGAGTGTTATTTCCAAGGAGAATTTCTTAACTCCCATACTCGCGTATCAGGCAGAGACCGACCCGTGATTGTATTGCAGTCTCATTTTCGAGTATCAGACGATGATTATGCGATATCACCGGCATGGATCGTCCCAATGCGTCCATTTATGACGGAGCATCCGCTGCAGCCGAGGCGGCAAATATGTGCCGGAGAAAGAAAGAGAAGCAAGGCTCGCAGTTTCCGCTTTGGTCTATCCGGACTATGTTCCGCTATAAAGACCTACTGCCATGGAAACGGATATGGAAGTGGAATTCATTCCCGGAAGAAGAACGGTTTGACGGATATAGACTATACTGCAAGGCTCATGCAGATGAGGGCACGGCAGGCGTAGCTATTCAGTATCCAGAAACTTCCACGGCAATCTGGAGAAGGCGCAGGAAATCGTGGAGAAATCAAAGCACGAAAGGGTGCAAAGTTCGCGAATGAGCGTGAACTCATTTCTTTAGGTCTGGTAAAGACCCTGAGAGTAGCATGGTGCGGATGTTGCCGTTGGAGACGGACCAGCCCTTGGTCTTTCCTATCTCGCTTGGAGGTCCCTACATCGCTTTATGGCGGCTTGTACGGATACGCTATGAAGAGAAGCTTCTCTCCGGGAAGAATTGTAGAGCGACAAGAGGATCATCAGGGAAGAACCACGGTTGTATTTCTGACCTTGATGAGAGACAGCACATTCAGTGAAAAGGCTTCGGTAACGTTCGTGCTGAGATTCAGGGGCTTTGCCAGCACTGGCTGTAGTATATCTTGCGGCAGGAGGAAGAGGCCTGCCCGGCAGGCCGCCGAGCTTGTCTTTCCAAGGCGCATTATATGCTGCCGAGCCGGAGAAGATTGGCTTAAGAGAACAGAGGATCGGAGAGTTCTTCAACGACTGAAATGCTACGAACCGGAGATTCCTTCCAGATACGAGGTTTTGGCTGCTCTGGAAAAGGAAGACATCCTGGATGGATATCCACTGGACGAGAAGAGAATCCTTTGGTGTTGCACGGAGGTAAATGACAAAGCCTCTATTGACCGGGCAGTACAGCTTACAAGCGAGGTGTAGTATGCCTGGATTTTTGAAAAAGCAGAGCAGGCAAGGAGAGACAAATGTAGCTTATTTGCACTGTGATGTAGAGCTCAGACCCTTCCTGAAGGCGATGAGAAAGAAAAACTGAGTTGCATCTCCGGAGCTTTCCGAAACGGAACTGTCAGCCGGCGACCGCGAGTTATCGAAGAAGTCCAGAGGGTGCAAACGACGGATTCTATCCTCTGGGATCTTGGTACTGATGGCGAGCAACCCGAAGTAAATGATGATATGGCAGGGCTGGAGAGGCTTGCGGATATTCACCCCACAGCCGGGAGAGTACGCCGGTACGCTATAGAAGCAATCCAGACCATCGAAACTACTGTTTGTAGAAATCGCCTGGAATGGACAGACTTTCACTGTCAGGCAGCCGGGCGGCAGTGGTGCTCACGGAGAGTTTACGGGCTTTAATGCTCACGTGGAGGCTTATCATGTAAAGTTTCGAAATGATTTTAAGAGAGATAAATCATCGTCCGTGATGGCACACGGAACAAACCCTGGCAAGTCGACAATGGCAGGCTATGAAGTCAGCGTAACCATTCCATCGGGCGAGCGCGGTTGGCGGATATGGAGAAGTTGAAAGCGTGCTCGGAGATGATGTAGCAGGCCTCACGCTGGACTGACGAACACAGTCGGACTTTTGATGACAATGTTCTGGAAACTCACTGGCTCGTCAAGCGAGTGCGGCGGCTTAAACTACTATGACGGTGCTGCGAACTGAATGCTCGTTATGGGCATGTAGTTCGTCCGGGAGATATGGGATCTGGGATGTTTATTCACTTGAATCTCCATAAGACCTTCTCTCATCTGCACGCAGTGGCGGCGGTCCCGGAAGCGGTGTTGTAGGATGTGAAGCTTCTTGCTGATTTCCTCGCTTCTGTGCCTGTGGAAGGAGAGCAGGACAAGCACTGCTCGATTAAGCCGGTAAAGAGCATTGGAGATATGAAGAAGGCTTTCTACGGCAACTTCCGGTTGTAGTAGAGGCTCTGACTCGAGGCTCTACTTACCTTAGGTAAGGAAGAATCGAGGCTTTGTAAGAACGCGGTTCTCAACGCGAACTGTCTGCTATATGCTGAAGGATCTTTATACCGCTGCGTCAGGATGAAGTATGTATGCATGAATTTGTTATAGAGCTTTGCAGGATCTGCAAAGATAAACAAAGCGTGTCCGCAATGGATATTGCAAAGAGTCTGTTAGACAACGGCATGCATCCGCCAGCCAATGTAACCTTCCCTCTTATCGTTCATGAAGCGCTCATGATTGAGCCGACCGAAACCGAGTCGAAGGAAACGTGGATCAGGCGAGTTGAAGTATTCAGAAAAGCTTTTACAAGGAGGCTGAAAAGAACTGGAAGCGCTCCACAATGCCACGACACCGGTTACGAAGCTGAACTGGATCGACTGGTGAGGCGCAAAGAGAGCCGGTACTTCGGCATCAGTGGACATAAGATCGTTTGATTTTTAGTAGAGTACTATTTCGCTTATGCGGCGAAATAGTACTCTATACTAAGGAGTACATGGATAAACAGTATGATGTAATCGTAATCGGTGCGGGTCCGGGAGGATACGTGACGGCTTTTGAAAGTCCGCTAAGCTCGGCTTTAAACTCGGTAGAGAAGGACAGCCGGTGAACCTGCCAAACAGGTTGTATTCCGACAAAGGCCATGATTCATGCTACGGAGCTGTTTCGAGAAAATGCAATCGGCAGCGGAGTACGGCATTTTGCGGAGAATGTTCGCTGATTACGAAAAGATTCTATCCTATAGAGACGATGTGATTAATAAGCTTCAGTCCGGTGTGGACAGCTCTTTAAGGCCAACGGAGTAGAACTTTTGGAAGGAACGGGAACCCTGGAAAAGGATGATCCGTAGCGGTTCACTCCGCGGAGGGAGAACTACACTGCAAAAGCAAAGCATACGATTCTTGCGGTTGGTCTAAGCCGGCACAGTACCGATTCCGGGGCTCGATAGCGAGGAGTTCTGAACAGTGATGAAATCTTTAAACTCACAGCAGTACCGAGAGCGAAGCATCATCGGAGGCGGAGTTATCGGCGGAGTTTGCTTTATCTTTGCGGCGCTTTGGCACCAAGGTTACCATATTGGAGGGTCTCTTCCCAGCATCCCTTGCCAACATGGATAAGATTTGGACAGAATCTGAAGATGATTCTGAAAGAAAAGAGGAGTAGAGGTTCACACGGTGTACAGGTAGGAAATTAAAAAGGAAGCTCGACGGAGTTTCCATTTATCTGGATATGAACAGGAGGAGCGTCAGTTCAGTATGTTCTTTGTGCGGTAGAAGAGTTCCTGCAACAGAGGACTTTTCGGAGACGGTAAGCCTTACGATGGGCGAGGGCAGGGTGATTGTAGATGAGTACTTTAAGACTTCTATGGACGGTGTGTATGCAATCGGAGATGATTCCGGGAATGAACAGTTTAGATCTCACATCCGGCAGGGTGTCGGCTCATGGGAAGAGCTTGCAGGAGAAAAGAGAAGCATAGATCTTTCCGTAGTTCCGTCATGTGTCTACACTTCTCCGAAATTGCTTCCGTCAGCATTACCGAAGCCATAGCAGGATAAAGGAATAGAGATTGAGTTGGAAAATTCATGATGAGTGCCAATGGTAAATCCTGATCTCAAGGAAGAACGCGGTTTCGTGAAGATTCTGGCAGATAAGGAGACAAAAGGCTGTTTTGGGGAGTACAGATGATGTGCGCCCGTGCAACCGATATGATTGGGGAGTTCGGCAATGCAGCAAACGAGTTTTACCGTGCCACAGCTCTGAGAGCTACGAGAGCCCACCGACTTACAATCGAGGCGGTTGAGAGCTTTGGAAGATGTATTTTCCGAAGCAGTGCATGCAGCACCGAAGAGAAAAATATAGGACAACGAGATACCGCAGTCTTTATGAATGATACTCGTTATGAAGAAAGAGGGATTTCAGTTTATTACAGGCTGAATCCCTTTTTTTCTTACAATTATAGGGAAGTATCTTGCAAGGAGAGAGAATATATCGTAAGATGCAGTGTAACTATGCGATGATATGACCAAGGATGAGGGAGAGAGAATGCACAAGTTCCACGATCTATAGATTTTCCGCATTACAGAACGATCGAGACGGAATTTTACTTAGACAGGGCAATCCATGAAAAATACGTACCGCCTTTGTGGCTGCGGAGTCCGGAAGAGTAGGGAGCAATATCAGCTTCCGGTCGCACCATCAATGGGAATCACGGTGGTAGGCCATAGAGATCCGGACGGTATGTTTGTCCGGGACTATTATTTTCCGTACATGCATTCTTATGAGGGTACGCGCACGGAGGAAGCCGGTATTGAGCGACACAGAGAGGGAAACTTATGCCGGTATCATGGAAGATTTCAGCCCGGTATTACCCTGATTTTTATCTTGTAACTCCTTGGAGGCAAGACAATCACAGCGGATGAGTCGTACCGATTAAGCTTCAAGCAGGTATTTTTAACCGGCATGGCTGTCTGAAGAAAATCATTTTACCAATCGAAAAGAGTGGAGGATGAGGAGGTTTTCCAACAGAGAAAGAGAGAGCAGAAGGCCTGTTTGATGCGGCAAGAGCCGGAGATGAGGACGCAATCGAGACTTTGACGGAGACCGATATGCATATTATGTCGAAATTAACTGCAGGACAGAGGAGGAAGACCTCATGCCCGGTAGAGAGCAGTTTATGCCTACAGGCGTGAATGCGACCAGTATGCCATTTTTGGGAGAAATCATTTCTTTACGCATTAAGAGCAATGTCTATACACAAAATGTGCTGGACTTAAAAGTACAATGTAATGATGCGCATTTTTCCATAAGTCTGTATCGAATGAGAAGGATCTTCTCGGTGTTCTCGGCTATCGGAGAGACGCTTTTAAGGGAAATGTCTGGATAGTAGGAGAAATGGAGTTTTTGGAAGAAAACAAATAGGAGTTGAATAAGAGAATGGGAAGATACTAGACAGAGTTGCTGGAAAGAATCGAAGAAAATACATAGAGCGGCATGAAAGAATGGAGACCATAGATAGAGCCATCATGAAAGAAAAAGAAGATATACTGTCTCACATTGGAGACTTACGGCGCATGGCGGAGGAGCGAGGTTGCGCGACAACAAGCGCCTTTCTGTCGGAAGAGGAGGCAGTTCCGCAGTACTAGGGGAGCGAGGCGCCTCCTATTTTCTTTTGCCGGAAAAATGGGAAAGACAGCTCTTTGTTTTCATCCGAGTTTTATGACGGAGGAAGAGGTGAACTTCTCTCAGGAGAAAATGCGCCCTTTTCTATCCTGGAAATTAGGGGGAAAAGCAGGAAAAATTTACGGAGAAACTTTCGCATGAGATATTCTCGGTGCGGTAATGAATTTGGGGATTACCAGAGGCAGGTCGGGGATATCCTTTTCGGGAGAGCGTCTCCTACCTTTTTATTACGGAAAACATGCTGACCATGTGGCGGAAAAATCTCACGACGGTACGACACACTGCTGTGCAAGTAAGGGATGTATGGAGGGGATAGAGGAGAAGAGAAGTCGAAGAGAGGATATTCATCCCCAGAAAGACTGATGCCGTCATTTCCGCTGTTTTTCATCTTTCGAGAGAAATGCGCAGGAGTACTCCAAAGAGAACTCTGTCTACCGGGACGGAATAATCGCAAAGGCAGCAGCAGCTCTAAAGGGCGGGAGAAAAATATCCGTCCGCGGCCTGGAAAGTTTCGCATGCATATCGGGTGGAGAAGAACACAAGAAGAGGGCGATGATTGTGGCGGTGATTTTGAGGCATGTTTGATAATGAAGTAAAGCTGACAAAGATGCAGTCCCTCTTTCGTAGCATGCGCCTCACTTGGCTTTCAGGACTCGAGCGAGCTGAGGCTCACTGCTCACTTTGCTATGCAAAAAGCAGATTTCGAAGAAATTCGTCGGATAGTAAAAACAGACTTTTCTGGTGAAAAGTCTGTTTTTACGCAGCGGTACTAAACTCGCACTTCGCTTCGCTCGTGTTCGCTGAGCGCCGAGTCTCCGCACACTTACTTAAGAGGGACCACAGCTTTGTTCATTCTCAGCTATCTTTTCTTTGTATACTACTATCAAATAACTACGCAAAACTACCGCTTTTGTCCATCGAGGAGATGTGGATAAGTGCATTTTTATAGATGTTGTATTTTCCTAGATTAGTGACAGTCTCATCAAGACCTCAAAATTTCTGCCACTTCACTCATTCCGATATACATGTAATTTTTAACTGTGCCTCCCAGTGCAGCGGGAACTGCGAAATTAGGATGCTTCTTCTTCGTAGGAGAGGGAGAGGAGTTTTCCTCGCCCGGATGCGGTTTTCATAGGCGGAAGCGGCATAGGAAGGAGGATGTTCTACCTGCTTTAGACCTGCGCGGAGGACTATGGAAATCTCGACAAGCTCTTTAGGGCGCCCAGCTTTTCTTTTACGGAAATGTGAGCTTTTCACCTCTCAGCTTCGGGAAGCTCTTCAAAAGGAAGAACTTTATCACATTTATTCATCACATAGAGCATGGGAACATGCCCGGCTTCCAGCTTCTTTAAGGTGTCCAGCGTGCATCCATGTGTTTCTGATAATTTTCGTCACTGTAATCCACGACCTGTAAAATCAAATCCGCTTCCACTGCTTCTTCCAAGGTGGAGTGAAGGCACCAGGAGGTTTATCCGGAAGAGAACGGATAAAGCCTCACCGTATCGGCGAGCAGGAATTTCTTCTCCTTTATCTAGGACAATCCTTCGAATGGTGGTGTCGAGGGTGGCAAAAGCATATCTTTTTCCTCTACACCTTCTGCCTGATTTTCCTTACTGAGAGGAGCGCATCGCATGAGGCTCGACCTTTCCGGCATTGGTAGTAGTTGACCAGTGCCACCCTTGGAATGGCGGACTTGTCTCTTTTCTGCCTCTTTACCTTTCGTACTTCCCTCCTGCTAATTCTCTACGGAGGATAGCCATTTCCTCCTGAATTTTCCGCTTATCCAGCTCAATCTGCTTTCTCCCGAACCACGGTTGAAAGGGCGGAGGCGCCATTCCCTGACGGAGATTTTCCCAAAGCCGACAAGGCGGGGAGCATATACTCGGCGTGGCGTACTTTACCTGCATCTTCGCTTCCTTGGTTTTCGCCTTTCTGAGAAGATCTGAAATAAGCTGTACTGGTCTAAAACCCCACAGGGCAGGGCTTCGTTGTTGTAGTGGTAGCTGGGAGGAGAAAGGATTTTGGAAAATAACGAGATTTTGCCTCATGGAAAATAACGGCCTCCCTGCACTTCCTCGACCTTACCGCTTCCGATAAAGCTTTGCGCTATCTTCTCTGCAAGGCTCTGGCTTAAACTTGTTACAGGATCGGATGCTAAAGCCTCGCAAAGCCCGGCAAAGTTCTTCCATATCGAGAGAAAAATCCTCTATTGTCCGGAAACTGAACACCGACCAAGATAGCCCTTCTTTCTTCGATTTGATATTCTTCCATAAGACTCCTTTATTCTTTACTTGTAGGGGAACTATCTCAGAGGATTATCCTGAAGATATTGTTCCTATGTAAACTGCTCTTTTACTTAATGTCCATTGAAAGGCCATTAGTAAAAGAAGAAAATCAGATTGCATTAGGATAGTCCCAATCCTTGGCTCTTTCACAAAGAAAAAGCTGAAGAGGAAGGGAAGGCCAGGAGGAAAAGATAATGCATAAGAATCCTTAGGGCGGTATCTGCAAAAAATTCCTCCGGCATAATGTCAATCATGCGGCTCAGGGTAGGATCAAACTCCCAGTTTCCCTGTGAGAAGAAAATATGATGAAACTCTGTAAACGCGGCATTGAAATTTACTACGGCATGAGGGAAAGGAGAAGCAGGACGGAAAAGCAGTCCTATGAGTAAAGAGAAAGTTCTTTCCCAGAATATAGAGGGGCTTTTTCCATGCTCCAAAATCAGAAGGAAAAAGAGAATGGCGAGGCAGGAGAGACATAAACATGGTGCGTGGTGCAAGACTTGTCGTAACAGCACCCGAACATCCGCTCATGGAAGCCTCATCTTCTGGTAAAACTCCGTGTTTCTCTCCATTTACCGAAACGGGAATGAAAAGATTTTCCTGATCTCCTGAAGATAACGCAGTGGTTTCCCGCATCACATTTTCCAAATCGGAAAGAGGAATTTCTCCCCTATATTCCTTAAGACTTTCTTCTACTTTTGAATTTCTTTTAAATTCTTTTCTATAATAAGAGGAGTTGTTATAATGCTAAACCTCAAAGGCACTAACAAAAGAATGAAAGTACAGCATCAGCGTGAAAAGCACAGCTAAAATAGGATAGCTAAAGCAGTATATTTTTCATAAAACCTTCCGAAAAACTTTTTGCATCATAAAATACTTCGATATTGTAGTACAAATAGGGCGGAAAGAATATCAGTTTATGCAAAGAAAGGGAGCGCGCTTTATGAATTCAGAGCAGACTCGAAAAGAGAGGTAGATGCGAAATCCGTTTGATTTCGGAGATGATTTCTACCGCAAGAAGAAGCACGGTAGCTCCAAGCACTTTGCGGAGAATCTGAGGCGCTTGGACTATGCCATCGAGGATTGCCTGCTGTCCTTTTATGGAAAAAGAGTTTCTGCAGCGATTGCCCGGTACACTGCTATTCGCCGGAAATGTGAGAAGATTCGGACGGTCATGATAAGCGGACCGAGTATGTTGTTCCATCATCCGCTCTTATCGATTTCTCGCGCGGTAGAGGGAATGAAAATAAGAAAGCGGGAAAAATGCCGGATGCTTAGGGGATAAAAACTGAAATGGATGGAAGAAAAAGTGTAAATAGATAAAAGGAGAGAATTAATGATTAAATAGTGTTTGATTCGGCTCTTAGAGGAGCTGGAAAGTATATTGTTTACCAGATGCATGGCAATGGATTTCGCTCCCTGCACAGGTCGTGATTGTGTACAATATTGCCCATCTCAGAGAATGCTTTGCAGCGAGAATCTCAGTACGAGGGAATAGCCCCTGACTATGGGATTGTTCTCCTCGGACTGGGCTTTCGCTTTTCTCTGCGACCGCCTGTATACAAAGGCGAGCTTTTCATGCCAGTGCGGGATGTGAAATGAATCCTCCGCAATAAGATTTATGGGAAAATGTCTGCTCTGTGACCGTCTTATCGAGAAAGCGTAAACAGCGCGGAAATCGTGCAAATGGCAGAGAAGGCGTGGAACAGCTGGAAACCTATTTCGAAGGTACTTTAAGTCAGTTCTTCTACCCTTTGGCTCCGATTACTCTCTTCTTTATCCTCTCGCGTATCAGCGTTCAAACGGCACTGCTCCTCCCTACTTGCTGTGCCTCTCTATTCCTATTGTCATTATGCTTGTTATGATTGTAGCCAAAAATTGCTCAGCAACGATTTTGCAATCTATTACGGACTTGGCGACAGCTTTTGAAAAGCTGCAGGGCACTGACCACCTTTAAAGATTTATCAGGCGGATCAGGCTGCAGCGGAGGACATGGACAGGGAAGCGGAGCTTTTTCCGGAAAATCACGATGAAGCGTGCTCGGCAGTTAAACAGTACTCGGTGATGGGATATTATCGCTTACGGCGGGCGGCGGTCGGAATCATCTCGGCACTGATCAATTTTTCCAAGGGTGCAATTTCTTTCCGGCGTTTTTAATGATCACCTCCTTGCGGCGGAATTCTTTCTCCCATGCGACTGTCTCGGAAGCTTCTTTTTCATATCGGCATGAACGGTATGAAGGCAAGTGACCGAATATTTGCTTTCCTGGATATTCCGGAAGCGGCATGACGGGAAAGCTGTACCGAAGAAAAAGAACATGGATTTCATGGAAAAGCTTTGCTTTTCCTATGAGGAGAGTCGGGAAATCCTTTGTGATGTCGAATTGGCACCCTGCTCTGTTCCTTTGTGTCTCTCGTGGGTCTTTCCGGATCCGGAAAATCCACTATAGCTGGGATTCTTATGGGGAAAAATAAGGGCTACAAAGGGTCCGTAAAGTTAAACGGAAGAGAGCTTACGAATTTTCGTCTCGGTCTATCCTCGATAAAATGACGATGATCGGGCATGACAGTTGGATCTTTAAGGGACTGTGCGGGAGAATCTTCCCTCGGAAAGCTATCCGGTAACTCGAGGAGGAGATGAAGGAAGCCTTAAAAAAGGTAAATCTCCTCTCTTTCGTGGAAGCGCAGGGGGGACTTGCTATGCCACTCCTTTCGAACGGTACCAATATTTCCGGAGGGCAAAAGAGACTTTCTCGTAAAGAGCACTTCTCCACGATACTCTGGTCTATATTTTTGATGAAAGCGACCCTCAAATATTGATGCGGAAAGTGAAGAAATGATTATGGAGGTCATTCATGAGCTTGCAAAAGAGCAGAACGATTCTCTTGATTTCCATAGACTGGCTAATGTTGTAGGGAGTGATTGTATTTTTATGTTGGAAAACGGTAGAGTGACGGAAGCCGGAAAGCATGAGGAGCTCTTAAAAGGGAGACAGCTACAGCCGTTTGTTTAAGGAACAAAAGGAGCTGGAAAGCTATTCGGAAAAACACGAAGAGAGTTCTGCAGGAGACATAAAGAAAGTTTTGTAGAAACACAAAGAGATACTGGTATGGAAGAACTGGGGCATATGGAAGACTTGCAGGATCAAAGAGGAGAAAGGGAAGATACGTAGAGGAAGGAGGGGAAAAGCATGAATAAAAAGAAGGTCGGATTTAGCGATTATGCGGAAGCTTATCGTTCTGATAAAGCCTCTTACGGGAGTGATGCTGACCGGCATAATCTTAGGTGTTTTGGGATTTTTATGTGCAATCTTCCTTACCATTCTCGGGGATACGGAAACTTAAAGGGGATTTTGAGCTCTCGCTTGCATGACCTTCCGGGGATAGCTTTTGCATGCCGGGGGCTTCTTCCTTTGCTAAAGGCTCATGGCAGAAGCTCTTTACCGTGATTCTCCTCTTTGCCGCAGGCGTGGAATCCCTGCACTACGGTGAACAGTATTGCAACCACTACATTGCCTTTTCGAATCTTAGCGATTATCCGTCACAAGGTATTTGCCAAATTAAGAAAAACTCTGCCCGGCAAAGCTTGAGGAAAGGAAAGGGGAATCTCATCTCCGTCATTACTTTCGGATATCGAACTCTTAGAGGTCTTTTGCGCATACCGTTTCCCTCGATTGCCATTGCCTTTTTAACTTCGCTGATTATGCTGATTTTATCGGAAAGCAGCATATCCCGCAGGGGGGATTGCTTTTAGCTCTATCTTATCATCGGCGTGCTTCTTCCCGTTTGGAACGGAACGCAGTGCAGAAGCCGGAATGGCACTGAGAAGCGAGATGGGAGAGCTGAATAACTTTGTTTTGGACAGTCTCTACGGTCTGGATGAAAATCCAGCAATACCATGTGGGAGAAAACAAGCTATGGAAATGGACGAAAAGGTCGAAAAAGACTCTCGCTTTCCAGAGAAACCTAAGCTCCTTTGAGGGCTCACAGCGTGCGGTGACGAATCTTGCAATTCAGCTGTTTTTCCCGGGAATGTTTTTACCATGCTTTTCCTCTATCAGAGCCATGCCGTCAGCTTTTCCGCTCTGCTCCTTTCCACCCTTGCCATGATGAGTTCCTTTGGACCGGTTGTAGCACTTTTCTTTCCAATACCTTTAAACCAGACCTTGGCCTCAGGAGAGAGGGTACTTTCCTTTTTAGAGGAGGATCCGGCGGTAGAAGAGGTATCGAACGGAGAAAAATATTGGATTTAACGGTGCAAACGTCGAAAAATCTTACTTTTCTTATCAGGATGAAATCATTCTAAAGCAGGTTTTCGATTGATATTCCGAAGGGAAAGGTTCTCGGATTTATGGTAGTCAGCGGCTCCGGAAAATCCACTCTTTTAAAACTGCTCATGCGTTTCTGGGATACGAAAGAGGGAGAGATTTTATTTTCCGGAAAAATGAAGGAAATCAATACGGACTGTCTTCGTAAAAATGACAAGCTATGTGACACAGGATACGATTCTCTTCCATGACAGCATCGGAAAAAAATATTGTGGTCGCAAAACTCTCGCTACGCAGGAAGAGATTGAAAATGCGACGAAGAAAGCAAGCATTCATGACTTTATCATGAGCCTTCCTAAAGGATATGAAACGAAGGTGGGCGAGCTTTGAGATTCTCTTTCTGATGGAGAAAAGCAACGAATCGGTCTTGCAAGAGCCTTTCCTTCACGATGCGGAGCTTCTGCTTCTCGATGAGCCTAGCAGTAATCTGGATGTCTTAAACGAAGGAATTATTTTGCAGTCCTTAGAGAAAGAAAAAGAAGGAAAGACGGTAGTGCTGGTTTCTCACAGACAGTCCACCATGTCCCTTGCTGACCGGATTTATGAGATGGAAAAGGGACGAGTTTCTAGTTAGGAGAATAGTATGGAAAAGAAACAAAAACCAATCGTGCAGAATTCTCGATAGGCGTGAAGATTTCCTATGAGGAAAGAGAGTATCCCGAGACGAAAATGATCTTTCCGTGTGCATGTAGCGGAAGTGCTCGGTGTTCCGCCGGAGAGTATGTATAAGACCTTGGTATTAAAGGGCGATAAAACAGGCTACCTTTGTGATTTTAATTCCGGCAGCAGAGGAGCTTGACCTGAAAAAGTGCGCGAAGCTTTCCGGAAACAAAAAGGTAGAAATGCTTTCCCATGAAGGATTTACTGAGTATCACCGGTTATATCCGGGAGGCTGCAGTCCGGTCGGAATGAAAAGCAGTTCCCGACCTTTGTGCAGGAAGAAAGCAAAGAGCGGGAGAGCTTTATTATCTCCGCCGGAAGAAGAGGAGCACAGCTTGTCCTCTCTCGACAGAATTAGTCGGCTTCCTGCGGGAGAGTTTGCGGATTGTATTCAGAAGTAGAACGACTCCGCAAGCTTTCGCCTGGAGAAGAAAAGGGATAGCATAGGCATGAAAAACAAAGCTAGTATTTGCTGCAGGGTCCGTTGCAGGTAATCTGAGCCCAGTGGTACTATGCGAAAAACAAATGTACATGCTGTTTTTCGCTTAGTATCCCCTAGGGCGAGGTTAGCAGAGCGTGCCCCTGCAACGGACCTCACAGTGATAAAGAACTTTGATTTTCATAGCCTATTTTTCTTTATGCTTTAACGCAGCTTCCAGCACTTTCCTTACATTTTCCTTTTGCTTCGTCGTACTTTTCTCCGACATGTGCTTCGTAAATCTTCTTCCTTTACGAACATCGCCGAGTTGCCCAGTAATCGTACTGATCGGCAATCTCGGGTGCAGTCCTCATCAATTTCTTCGAACTCTACCTTGCCGTATTCCGGATTCTCCGAAATGAGTTCTTCTCTGGCCTTTCTTGCCTGTGCGCAGTAGGGGCAACCGTTTACATAAAAATCTTACTTGAGCTCATATCTACTCCATATTCTTAAAAACAGGGCTTTATCCGGTAAAAGCGGAGTATCCATTTAAAGATAAAGCTCTTTTTCTTTATAGCGAGTATCGCTCGCAAAGCGTGCGGTATCTCGAGTACATTCTGTGTTTTACAATACGGGAAGCCGGGGACTATTGCAACGAAAAAATGCTTTATAGTTCTAAAATTTTTGTAATAACAGATAAGGGAAAGCTCTCCCTTCTCTATATTTTTATTTTCTTTAGATCAGCGACTCTTTACTATATTACCCACTGACCTAATTTCGTTGAGCCTTCATATCGAATAAGTCCTGCTTTCCTCATTTTATTTAAATGATAACGTACACCATCAATAGTAAGGTTTAGTTTTTCTGCCATTTCTTTCGCGCTAATGTGAGGATTTTTCAGCAATTATTTTAATAATCTCTTTCTGTTTCGTGGTAGTTTTAGTAGTAGTTTTTCTCGTGGTAGTTTTTTCATCGCTACTACTATTAAATTCTTTTAAAAATTCTTTTATTCACCCCATAACTGCGTTAATATAGTTATCTTCTTCATTATCCGGGTAGAACTTAAGCTCGGGAGAACCATTTGCTAATAATGCATCCTTTGCACGCCTTATACCTGAACCGTAAGACTCTATTAAGTTAAGGGAAAAGAACATATCTTTAAGTTCTTTGTTCAGATACTGCCTTCGATCAAAAAGTTCTATCCCTGTTAAGAGCCCTCAATGGTTACAGGAGGAGCGGTCTATTATGATTCACAAAAGAAATTCTGTCCTTGTAAATGTATATCCCAACATATTCAGGCGTATCGTATTCCTTATGCAAAATGGCATTTGTAGCAAGTTCCTCAAATGCTGTAAGAGGATAGTTATAGACAATCTTATGCTCGATTTTATCCGCTTCCCTTATGGCATATGAAGCTCAATATTATCTTCAAAAATATTTGCTGACTTGCTTTTGCCTGTATCCAAACCGGCCCATCAAATTTCTTTGATTCCATTTTATCAGTTCCATCAATTTCTCTTATGATTTCAACATGGGCATTTGGAATAAATTTATTTGGTGTATCTGCAAACATCAGCACAGCAAAATTTTTAGCTCTATAACCGCCATACTCACTTTCACAGATAAGTCCCATACTTTGCCATATCCAGCTTAGACATTTCTCTAATATCTTTCTTTGCTCCCGTCTGAAGCAGATATTCTTTCAGTGTATTCATAAGCTTAAATCATCTATGGTAGCTGTATCATTTAAATTAGAGCTAAAAGAAAGTTTGCAAATTTCTTCAAAAGTTCAAATTCTTTCGGTTGGATTTGGTAGTCTTGAATCTCTGCCAACTCTGATATATCTTCCTGCCTTTTAACCGAATATCTTTATCTTTTTCTGCTTTTTCGCTTGTTTGAAACGGACCGTTACTACCGCTTTCTATTGCAACTACGATATAGTGTTTATCATCAATTTGATCCGTAATAATATGATAGTTGATTTTTAGGATGAATATTGGAAAGGAGCGATTTAATTTCATTTTCAATTCCTCAATTTTGCTTCCCTTTATCCCCTCAATTGGTCTTTTTAGGAATTGCTTTTTCTCCCATAGCTTTATCATCAACTTCTTCAATACCAACAAATAACAATCCTATCTCATCGTTCATATAGTTATTGGCAAAGGCACAAGCAGTTTTAGAATTTTATCATTAAAAATTTGCCGACTTTTTGTATTCGATATAACTCACTCTATCTTTGATTTTCAAGAATATTTAGAGCTATTCATTTTATATCTAAAAAGCTGCATAATGCCTCTATTTTCAAAAAGCTTTATCAGCATATTATAGCATTTTTAGAGGACTTTTTTCACTCTGAAATTGGTGTTAAATACTCTTTATCTGCTGGTGAAAAATATTAGCATTGGCACTTCCGGCGCCCTTTTAAGTGAAAGACTTTTAGGCTTGAATTTGTCTTCGGTCATCTTTGGCCGCAAAAGTCCCTACGACACTGAAACTCTTGGAGCAGAGCTTTCTGTAATCGGGGCTCTGGAGGCTTTTTCAATGTCCGTACTCTTCCTTCTTACGAGTAAACCCATCAGCTTAGCCATCTTGCTTTCGCTTTCTGCTCTTCCCTCTTCCTTGCCCTTTACCATTCCCTCTTCTTTACCCTTTATCATTCCCTCTCTTTCTCCCATTGTTTTTCAAACGATCGTAATATGTTGTCATGGCGTCATGCTCTCCTTCTCTATATTTTTGTTCTCTTTTAAACTCAGCTACTTTTGGCAAGAACCTTGGAATGCATCTTCTTTGGATCTTTGGTGAAATCCTCTATCAGCTTTCCCACTCATTCTCGCTGCCTTTACTTGTATTTAGGTAAATGATTTCCGCCTGATCCGAAACTCTTGCCGGATTCCTGTATTATTCTGGAAATGTGATAAATCTGTTTGTTCTCTTTTAAAAATGTCCTTTGCACAGATAAATATAACATAGCTTTTCGGGCAAAGTTTCAAAAAGTTTTTCCTTTTTAAAATATGCATATCAATGAGTCCGGAATGATAGCGAGCACGCTTTGGACTCGCTCCATGCGAATCGTTTTGAACCTCTATATTGTACACTGTGCCTTTTGTATCACTGCAAAGACAATCCAAAATAAGAGAGCGTCCCTGCAGATTTTTTAAATCACTTTGAATACTTTGCGTTTTAACCTTTAAGTCCGGTTTCTGTAAAATGGTTTGTAGAATATATTCGGTGCATTTTACATCTTTTAAAACAATGCGGATAAAGATATCATCCATGAGAATCAGTTCGGATAAGAATTTTTGTTTTTACTTAGATTTTTAGAAGTCTTAGAATAAGCCTTAGGCTTAGGCATAGACTGCCTCCTTTCAGAAGAGAATGGAAATAGTATTAGATTGTAAAAATAGAATCAGATTGAAAAATAGAGGTAGAAAAAGACTTGATTATTCCGGCGCTTAAGAACCATGTTTGCGTCTTTTACCAGTATAGCAGGTAGCCGAAAAATGCTCTACTCCATATTCGGATATGGTTTTTAGAGAGGTGACTGCAAAAATCAAGAAAGTGTTAGATAAAGAATTCAGTTTAGAAACAATCAGTAAAGCATTTGAAGAAGCTAAGAATAAGAGAAGAGAAATTAGTGCAAAATTTGTTGTACAACAGATAAAATCACCATTCAAAAAGAATTGTTTGAAAGTATTTCTGATATTGAAAATAGCATTAAACTTTCTGATGAAAAATATTGCAAAGTCTCAAAATGAAATTAATGAATTAAATGATAAAATCAAGATTTTCTATGAAAATAGAGAAAATTGGAATAAAATGAATTTCATTAATGAGAAAAGAAAAGACTTTCCAAAATGCAAATTGAAATTCTAGAAAAACCAGAAGAGATTTCTATTACAAGTTATTCTGCTGAAAAGCAAATGTGATTGCAGAATTAAACAAAATTAAGAAATATAAGGAAATGCAGAAGAAATATAATGAATTTTGGAAGAATAAGAGAATATAATGTTCTTAATTTCATTGTAAAATCATTAGATATAAAAGGACCCGTTGTTTCTGATTTCATTAGAACCCTTGTTGAACCAATTGAAGATGTATGTAATGAACGGGCAAACCGTGTTAAAAACTGATGAAAGTGAAATTGTTGGTAAAGGATGGACTTACATGTTATTCCAACTTGGAGAATTAAAACCATTTTTTACCCTATACTTCTTTGTCTCTGGTGAAAAATATTAGCCATTGTTCTCATGACAGATTTAGTTAATTTGTTTTCTGGTTCTGGTTTCTTAATTATTGATGATACGGATCATTTAGATGAGGATAGTTTTTGAGGTATTGTTGAAATTTGTTACGGATAAAGATATACAAGAACAATATGATAACATCATCATTAGTTCTGTGAATCATTCTGATATTGTAAATAAGGTAAAAGACTACGATGTAGACCATATTGAGATGAAAAAGAAAAGAGAGGAAATTCTCCTCTTTTTTTGTGGATCATTGTTGTCTTAAATCTTCATGTGGAGATGTACTAAAGAACAATCCAATAAGACTTACCATTTCATCAACATAGTATCCAGAACTGAAAGTTAGATATTTACTTTTCAGCATCAATTCATTGTGTTGTTTACTACCTTTCCATGCAAGGAATGCTCTCTTGGAGTGTTTACTTCTTTTCATACCACTTTCGCCATTCACACCATATCTCATAGCCAAATTCCCGCCATTTGGTCTAATATGAGAATACCGTACACTTAATTCTTCAGCCCTAATCTGTGCCATTTCGTTTAGATAGTCATTTTTTCCAAAGTGTTCAAACCCTTCTCTGTATTTGTTCACTCTTCTTAAAAGATCTTCCCGATATTCGTCTTGTTTTTCGTTTAAAATCTTCATTGCTTTGATTTTCCTCATTGTTTCTTGTTTTCTGTGAAATTATTACTTGCCGTGTTAACATTGTTATTCGTATTTTTTAGGAATCAAATCTGAAAGTTTTTAGTTTGAACAATGTTGCTACAGTCCAAGCCCCATTTTCATTTACAATATATCCGTCAGGAGTAACGGTATTTTCATACATCCAACCATTTTCATCAAAAACAGTAACATTCCGCAATGCCGTCCTGATTGCCGTCAATCCATTGCCAAAGAGGACTTGAAATAATCCCATTTCAAAAATCAAACCACCAAGCGTTTTTACCTTCTCCCTTTACCCAGTCCGCTTTTGCAGTGCCGGAAAAGAGAAAGAGGAAGCTTTGTTAAGATACAGAAGAGCTCGAAATTCTTCCTTTCTCTGTTTCTTCCTTCCTGCTCGTTTTTCTTTTCTGCTCATCGGCATTCTTTTTCATTTTTTGCCCTCCCTGGTTTTTAAGTGAAGAGCCAAAGCTCTTTTCCGAAGTCCCTTTTCCGGTTCTTCCCCAAAGTTCAGTCCCTCAAGTTCTTCCCATATAGCAATCTTATCGGCAGGAGAGAATAAAAATATAAAAGGAGGAGATATTAAAAAAATCGATTGCTGATAAAATGTAAGAAAATAAGAAAAGGATTTATTTTATTCTGAAGTCGATTTTTGGGTATAATAGGAAAAGAGATTTTTCAGACAGAAATAATGGAGAGAAGAGTGTAGAAAAAAAGAGTTGGCAACGAAAGGAGAAGGCGATGCAATTTGATTTTACAAGCATTATCGATCGACACGGGAAAGATGCGACAGCAATTGAGCGGAATCGAAGCTGCCGGCTAGCACCCAAAGCACCGAAAGAAGGTTTTGATGCGATTCCCATGTGGGTTGCGGATATGAACTTTCCTACAGCACCCTGCATTCTAAAGGCTATGGCGGAGAGAATCGAGCATCCCTGCTTCGGTTATTTTTCAGCCGAGTAAAGCGTATTATGAGAGGATTATAGACTGGCAGAAAATGCAGAACGGGGTAGAGAGTCTCCTTCCGGAAAACATTTCCTACGAAAATGGGGTTCTCGGGGGTATTCTTTCCGCTCTGAGTATTTTCTGCTCTAAAGGGGATAAGGTCCTTTTACATTCCCCGACCTATGTCGGATTTACAAGAAGCCTTATCAATAACGGCTATACCATCGTTTCCAGTCCTTTGTATCGTGATGAAGAGGGAATCTGGAGAATAGACTACGAAGATATGGAGAAGAAGCTTCGTGAGGAAAAAGATTCATGCCTCCATTTTCTGCTCTCCGCATAACCCATCCGGTAGAGTGTGGGAAAAGTTGGGAGTTGGAAAAACTTATGGCACTTTACGAAAAGTATGATGTGCAGGTCATTTCAGACGAAATCTGGTCGGATATCATTATGCCGGGATTTTCTCATATCCCGACGCAGTCTGTGAACGACTATGGTAAAATGCATACTATCGCTTTATATGCGCCGTCAAAGACCTTTAATCTGGCAGGTCTCGTCGGGGCTTATCACATTTGCTACAACAAGACCTTGCAGGACAGAATGGAAAAGGAGATTTCCTTAAGCCACTATAATTCCATGAATGTGCTTTCCATGCATGCCCTTATCGGAGCGTATTCCGAGGAGGGGAAGCTGTGGCTTAAGGAACTTCTTTCCGTTCTTTCCGAAAACAGGGACTTTGCCTGTGCTTTTATAAGGAGAATCTCCCGGGGATTTCCGTAATGAAGTCGCAGAGAACCTATATGCTCTTCCTTGACTGCGCTAAATACTTGAGAGCCATAAGATCTCCTTAGAGGAGCTGGAGAAGAGATGCTGGGAGGTTGGAGTCGCTAGTGCAGGACGGAAAGATGTTCCATGGAATGACGCACCTTCGTATGAATCTTGCGCTTCCGAAAAAGCAGGGTGGAAGAGGCTTTTTCGGCGACTTAAGGAATATGTATTTGTTCTAAGGGAAGATTTTCTAAGCCGGTCATCTCTTGCAGGGAAGAGAGGTTTATCAATCTGCCTACTCCTTTAAAAAAAACGAAATAAAAAGAGATTGACATAGAATCAATATATGATAATATATTCATGTATTGATTCTATTTGTTGTTTATAAGCCGAGCAGGGGAAGTCTTAGATACCTTGCTCTTAATGGGTATAGCTCGTTAAGCGTGCAGGATTTCATTTTTAACAAGTGCATGTAGAACTTCGGTATGTAAAATCCAAAAGGAAAGGAGGGATATGTGGAGACAAAGCTAAAAAAAATAAAGGATACGCTCTATGACCTCTCCGAACTGTTCAAGGTATTTGGAGATTCCACCGGATTAAGATTTTGTATGACCTCTTTTCGGGCGAGAAAATGTCACGGAAATCTGCCAAGATCTGGAAATGAACCAATCAGCAGTCTCTCATCAACTAAAGATACTCCGTACGACAAAGCTTGTGCAGGGAAGAAGAGAGGGGAAAAGCATTGTTTATGCTCTTGCGGATGATCATGTCAAAACAATCATCGCTATGGGGATAGAACACATAGAGGAATAAGTTTCGAAACTTTTGTCGAAGAAATAAGGAGGGGATAAAAATGAAAAAGAAATATGATTGTGAAATCGATTGTGCAAACTGCGCTGCAGAGGTACAGGATGCAATCAGTAAGATTAACGGAGTGCAGTCTGCAAAGGTCAATTTTATGATGCAGAAGTTTACTTTGGAAGCAGAAGATGAACGCTTTGACGAAATCTTGAAAGAGGCAATCCGTATCGGAAAAACCATCGAGCCGGATTTTTAAGGTAATGGGAGTATAAAAATGCAGACAAAAAGCCGATGAGATAAAGGGGTTGTTTTGGAGTAGAAAGAATTAAGGGGAGAGAAGATGTCGGAGAAGTTAAAAAAAGAAAGAAATCGAGTTGCGGTATCAGTGGCGTTTTTTTTACTTTTGATACTGGTGGAAAAAGTGAAGCTGATTCCCATTTTCAATGAGCATCCGCTTTTCTTTCTGCCACTCTATCTTATTCCCTATTTTATCAGTGGCTCAGATGTGGTACGGGAATGTCTCTCGGAATCAAGAACCGCCGCCCTTTTTGACGAAGCTCTACTGATGACCATTGCCACCGTCGGTGCTTTTTGCAGGTGAGTTTGCGGAAGCAGTTGCGGTAATGGTGTTTTACCAGGTCGGAGAACTCTTCCAAAGCTATGCAGTCGGGCGGAGTCGTGCGTCGATTAAAGAGCTGATGGATATCGTTCCGGAGTATGCGAATGTAGAACGGGAAGATGGAAGCATAGAAACGGTTGACCCGGATGAGGTGAAAATCGGAGATATTCTTCTCATTAAAGCGGGAGAAAAGGTACCCGTGGACGGGATTGTGCGGAGTGGAGAAAGTATGGTGAATACGGCAGCCCTTACAGGGGAGTCCGTACCGCGATCCGTTGTTCCGGGAGATACTATTATTTCCGGTTGTATTAATGGAGAAGGTCTTCTTCGTGTAGAGGCCACAAAGTGCTTTGAAGATTCCACGGTATCGAAGATTCTCGAGCTTGTCGAAGAGGCTTCGGAGAAGAAGTCCAAGACGGAGAACTTTATTACTCGCTTTGCTCGGATATATACACCGATAGTTGTATTTGCGGCACTGGCACTGGCTATTATTCCAAACCTAGGCTTACTTTTCGGAGTGGTAATCGGTGTTTTTCCACCGGTGGTTTGGAAGATGCACCCGCCAATCACCTGGCTTTATCGAGCTTGTACTTTCCTGGTTGTATCTTGCCCCTGTGCTTTGGTTATCTCTGTTCCGCTTTCTTTCTTTGGAGGAATCGGTGCAGCATCCAGGGAAGGAATTCTCGTAAAGGGATCGAACTATCTGGAGCTTGTTTCCAAGCTGTCTATTCTGGTTACGGATAAGACGGGAACACTGACCAAGGGGAATTTTGTGGTAAAAAGCTTATGTCCGGAAGAAGGAATTCCGGAAGATGTACTTCTTAATACTGCGGCGATTGTGGAGAATGGATCCACGCATCCGATTGCGCAATCCATTTTACAGGCATACAAGGAGAGGTGGTTTGGAGATCAGGAGCTGCTTACGCCGGAGGAAATAGTAAATCGAAGCGGTAAGGGACTTATTGCAAAGGTGCAGTCCAGTCGGGTTTTGGTTGGAAATGAAAAGCTTATGGAGGAATTCGGAATTGTCTATCAGGCAGGAGAGCAAAGCTGTGCTACCGTATGCCATGTAGCGGTAGATTCCTCTTATCTGGGAAAAATCTATATTGCGGATGAAATAAAAGAAAACAGCCATGAGGCCATTATGAAAAATGAAGGAGGAAGGCGTTAAGGAAATCGTAGTGCTCACAGGAGACAGTCGCCCTGTGGCGGAAGAAGTAGGTGAAATTCTGGGAGTGGATAGGGTTTACAGTGAACTCCTTCCGGCGAATAAGGTAGAAAAGGTAGAGGAACTGCTTAGGGGATTGAAAAAGGACGGAAAACAAAGCAGTTATCTTGCTTTTGTGGGAGACGGCATCAATGATGCGCCGGTACTTTCCCGTTCGGACGTAGGGATTGCCATGGGCGGTATGGGCTCGGATGCCGCTATAGAAGCGGCGGATATTGTTATTATGGATGATGATTTGCTTAAGATTCCAAGGTGATTTCCCTAGGAAGAAGAACAGTGAGAATTGCGTCGCAGAATATTGTTTTTTGCTCTTGGGGTTAAAAATCCTCGTTTTACTGCTCAGTGCTTTCGGCTTTGCAATATGTGGGCGGCTGTTTTTGCCGATGTGGGAGTGACCGTGATTTGTATTATAAATGCAATGCGTTTACTGAAGCGCTCGTAGAAAGGGAAAGAAAAAAAGCGATGCACCCTAATCCAAGGAAAAATAGCAACACGTTTTTGTCCTATAAGCCTTCTATAAGCCCGAAATGATAGAAAAACCCGGTTAGTGGAAAGTCCACAAGCCGGGTTTTCTTCATTCTTTTATAACATTGATGCATCAGCTTTAAACTGATAAATTTCTTCATTTCTTCCGTCATCCACTTGTCCTTATGGTAGAACAGTTGACGATACATGGTAAGCTGAAAAATCTTTTCACTTCCAGCTTACGCAGAGGCCCTCTTCGATGGCTTTCTGTACGGCATAGTAAGGCAGGAACGAAATTGCCTTATTTTCCTTAATCAGTTCAATAATGACTTCCGTATTTCTGGTTTCAAAAAATGGACGAATGGTAAGGTGCTGTGATGCCAACTCCTGTTCAAGTGCAAAACGATAGTTGGAATCCTTCTCTGTTAAGAAGAAGGGCAGATTCAAAAGCTCCGGAAGAAGGTATTCGCTCTTCTCCGGCAAATCGGCATCTTTTGCGGCAACGAAAATAACGGACTCCGGTTCTTCCAGCGTCTTTTCCCAGTTTTGCCCGTAAACCTTTCTGATCAATGTAATATGCAGGTCAATCTGGTTTGTGATCCAACATCTCATTCAATTCCTTTGGTGTGCCGGATTTAATCTCTAACGAGATGGAGGGATAATGACGATAGAAATAAGTTATAACCTCAGGTAGCTTAAAGTTTAAAAGAGACTCTAAGGTACCGATGCGCAACTTATGATCACGTACCACCGTGGTGCCTAAAATGGTATGTACATCATCTACCTTCCTTAATATTTCATTGGCATAGAGAAGGAACTTCTTTCCGGGTGGGGTTAACTCCACGTGTCTTCCTACTCGATCAAAAAGCGAGTATTAAATTCCAGCTCCAATTGACGAATCTGGATGGTGACAGCGGCTTGGGTATAACCAGAGCTTCTGCCTTTGGAGAAGCTTTGCAACTCAACGATTTTTATAAAAAGAATGCAGCTGTCTAATTTCCATGATGTCATACCTCCAAGCATTATCTTTGGTATTATATACCCCTGCCCCGCCTTTTTGTGGAAATAGATGTATAAAAGTTATTTTTCGATTGGCAAATTACTGTATAAAATTGAAATTTTAATTATGATGTAGATTGTGCCTATATTTTATCGATCTAAATCTAAAAAGATAAAAGTGACGCTTTTTATAAACTTTTTTTCTTTAGAGTATATCCTTTCTCTTTGACAGAAAAATGCAAGAGAGTATGATAGGAACAGCAATTTTTAAGATGAAACAAGCAGGCGGATTGAATTGTATTTTTAAAGAGAAGGGGAAGATGTGAAAGAGCAAGTAAAGACGATAAAAAAAGTTTGGTGAAGAGGCTATTTTCTGATGCAAAGATCTTTGGGGGTGGAGATTCTTTGTTTTAGATTCCATCTCTTTGCGATGTTCGGTGCTACGGTACTTGTGCCTTTACTTACAGGTCTGCCTATCTCCTCTACATTGCTTTTTGCAGGACTTGGAACACTTCTGTTCCACTTGATTTCGAAAAAGAAGGTTCCTGCATTCCTCGGCTCTTCCTTTGCATTCCTTGCGAGCTATATGAGTATTGCACCGAATAAGGAGCCGGAATTACTTCTTTATGCTTGTTTTCGGTGTCGCCCTTGCCGGGTTGATGTACCTGATTCTGGCTTTTGCTTTTGCAGCATTCAGCAAAAAAGTTATGCAGTTCTTCCTCCGGCAGTAACGACAATTATTATTGCAATCGGTTTAAACCTATCCAAGTCTGCGGTGGAAAACTGTTCCAGCAATTGGGCATTGGCTTTAACCGCCATAGTAGTGGTTATTGTCTGCAATATTTTCGGAAGAGGCATGGTGAAAATCATTCCCATCCTTCTTGGCGTTTTGGTTTCTTATCTGCTAGCGGCAGTTTTGGGATTCATAAATTTTGAGCCTGTGAAAAATGCGGCTTGGTTCGGTTTCCCGGTACAGTACAACAGAACGGTATTTTCTCTCTTTACAAGCGGAAATCTGGATCCTGCCCTATTGCTTAGCAGTTGCTTTAAAGATTATTCCTATCTCCTTTGCAACCATGATGGAGCATATCGGTGATATTTCCGCTATTTCCTCTACTGTGGGAATAAACTATATGAAGGATCCGGGTCTGCACCGAACTCTTACCGGTGACGGATTGGCAACGACTTTGGCTTCTCTTTTCGGTGCACCGGCAAATACAACTTATGGTGAAAATACCGGTGTATTAAGCCTTACTAAGGTGTATGATCCGAGAGTTATCCGATTGGCTGCGGTTTTTGCCGTATTCTTAAGCTTTTGTCCGAAGTTCTCCGCTGTGATTGAAGTTGCCCAGCGCCGTTATCGGCGGTATTTCTATTGCGTTTACGGAATGATTTCCGCAGTCGGAGTACGAAATGTAGTGGAAACCAAGGTGGATTTTTCGAAGAGTAGAAACATCATTGTAGCGGCAATGATTTTGGTTCTTTCGATAGGAATCAACTATTCCGGTGCAGGGGCATTGATTTTCAACGTCTTTGGAGTGCAGATTGCTTTTTCGGGCTTGGCAACCGGTTCTTTGGTGGGAATTCTCTAAATGCAGTTCTTCCGGAAAAAGGATTACAAGTTTGAGGAAGATGAGCCGAACGAGACCGGTGTGGATTTACAGATTTCACAAGGAAAAAGCTACTTTGGGAACTTGCTATGAAAGGAACGAAAGAGGAAGAAGAAGCAGAGAAGTAAACTGCGATATCCGGTTTCATTTTTCCTTTTAGTTTATTTCTTGTTTTCACGGAGAGAGGTTTCATTCTCTCCAGTTTTTCCGCCAAATTCCAATGCACCGGAAACCGGGTTCTCTTTAGGGATGATTGTCACCCTGGATCGGAAAAGACTGCTTTGAATCAGCATGCAAAGCTGTAATGGCATCGTCCGAAATCGCGAGAATGATATAGTTGCAATAGTAGAACTCTTCCGGCTCTTTTCTCGGAGATTCTCGTACCAAGATTATAAAATAAGGATCTTTCATTCCGCTGTTCTTGTTCATCTGAACTCGATGTAAGCGCAGTATGCGGAGCAGTCTTCTTCATAGATTTCTATGAGTCTAAAAAACTGTCTATAGGTTCTTTTCCGAAAAAGAGTCTTTCAGAAAGGACAATCAGCTCTCCGTATTTGTTAGAGAGCGGACCGCTGACTTCGTTGCTTTTCTCCAGGAGAATCGTGCTTTGCTACGCTGAGTCCAGCAGAGAAATGGCGGCGAGCCCGAGGCTCCGCCGCCAACAACGATGCGTAATCAGCATATTTATCGTCTGTATATTCTTGCATGTCTTATTTCGTAACGCCGGTTGAGCGTCACCCATCATAAACTCTCACAACTTTTTCTTATCTCCGGCTCATGCGATCGACTCAAGCTGCTTATAGGCCTTATCCAGCATCATGAGACATCATAGCATCTGAGAAAGCTTGGACTTTAAGCTAATGTTCTCCTTCCTCGGAAATCAGTTCTACTTTACCTTCAAACTGTTTAATAATAGATTAAATGGGCCCTCAACGTTATTTACATTTTCAATTTTTCATGGTATTTATATTCCTTTCTCCTAAAAATATGGCAATATGAAGTGAATTTTGCCGTCCCAAACTGATCTTGCTTCTTTTGGTAGATGTGAATCAGTCGATTTGCTTTCACAATAGTACAAAAGAAGGAAAAATGCAAGGCGACATTTATGAAAAACGTGAAAAAGGACAAAAATGATGGATAAAAGAACTCGACAGTCTGGAGGCTTAGAGAAGAGAGAAATAGAAATGAACAGGGGAGTTACAGAACACGTGGAAGTGTTTCAGAAAAATTCCCTAAAATTGTGCTTGCCAGTCGCTCTCAAGGTGGATAGAGTTGATAAAAAGCTTCTGGGCTTGAACCTAGCGTTTACGCGAGTGGAGGCGGATAGAGAACAGCACGGAGAAGGACCCGGTAATCCTTACACAGCGTTTGGCACGAAGGCGGAAGAAGTGCAAAAAGCATTTTTGATGATAGAACGCTGATTATCGGAGCGGATACCGTGGTATTTTTCCGGAGAAATACTCAGGAAGCTGAAGACGGAGGAGGAAGCCCTATCGCTATGCTGTCCGCTTTCGGGGAAGGAGCACATGTGTTATACATGTTTGTCTCCTGTATGGAGAGAAGAAAATGGGTTTTCTGAAAAAGACGGTAGTGTATATTGGCAAAGATGTCCGAGCAGGGAAATTCGGGAGTATATTGCGTCCGGGGATTCCATGGATAAGGCAGGGAGCGTATGGCATACAGGGGCATTTTCCCGTTTTGTATGAAGAATAGTAGGACTATTACAACGTGATGCTTACCCGTTGCAAGACTGTATCAGTCCCTAAAGCTCTTTAAGCGAGATATGGAATCGTTAAATCCTGATTGCCAGTCTGAGAAGGAAGCCGGAATATTGATGAAAAAGATAGTTAATTAAAAATAGTGATATGGATAAATCAAAGAGCTCTTTGTTTTCATTGGAAATGGAATAGGAGTATAGATGGTCGAGAAAAGAGAAAGAAGTAAATTTTCATCAGTGGGCTTTGTGCTTTCTGCGCGGCTCTGCTGTGGGGCTTGGGGACTCATCTGGCGCCTTTGATCTTGCTGCGCGCTACGGAGAGGAATTTTCCTTCTGATCTATCTTGTTTTGGTACTGACCTGGCTATACCATGATTATTGCGGAAGTGCCTCCTTGAAATGACAAGAAAGGAAGTCCGGTCGGTGCCTGCCGCATTTTGGAAAGGACTGGATGTTCGTTTGGGCGGTTGGATCAATGCGTGTTCAGGAGTTCATTACAGCACCCTACTATTCTGTAATCGGCGACGGGTGACTAAGTACCTCTTTGCCTATGTTCGAGGAGAGGAGCAGCGGTAGCAACAAGGAGAATGTTACCGGCTTTATCGAGCAGGGTTGAACTGAAGTTTTAGACGTGTTTTACGCTCTTAGTTATGCTCATCATATATGGGTGGAAAATGGAATTGAAAAAGGTTCTACTTTTATGATGCCTGTCCTTGTATTGGCTCTTGTTTTGTCAATCATTACAAGACCAGGGGCACCTGGCAGGTGTAGCGTATTTCCACGATTCCAGACACAAAGAATTTCTCTTGGATTGACGATGTACCCGACCACTTGTAGGACAGATGTTCTCTCCTCTCCTGTTGCTACGGATGCTGGGTGACTTTTCCGGTTTCTTACATGAAGTCGGACGTTGTACATTGAGAGAGTCACGCAGGCAATGTCGAGATTTTTGATACAGCATCGCGATTCTTGCCCGCGGGTCTTATGTAATTATTCCTGCGCTGTTTTTGCTCTCGGACGGCAATCCGGCAGGTCTGGTCACGAGCACACCTCCATATGTTTATCACTATGCGAAAATCTTTGTCAATGTTCTGATGTGGACGGAAATCAGTGATTCCTCTGCTTCCTTTTTGGTTTTCTTTGCGGCGCTTACCTCTGCGATTGCACTTGCGGAAGAGTGCTGTATCCACTTCCTCAGGATGATGAAATAGAATCGCTTAAAGCTACTCCACTTTTGTATTGGCGCTTATTATGGTGTCTTCTAGGAACCTTGAGTGCATTGAGCTGAGTCCTTTTCCAGGATCAACCGATTAAAAGGTGTGCCTTTCTTGGATGACTTCTTAACAAAGCTCCGTGATGGAGTGCCGATTGCCGCTATGGCAGCCTGTCTTTAGTGGTTCAGTAGCTCATTACGGTTGAGGGTCTAACCGGATGAAGTGGAAAAAAATGAATTGCCATTTAAGAGAAGCTACTTTCCTTCATGATTAAATATCTTTGTCCCTTCTTTGTAGCTAACTATTTTATGACCGTAACC
>BNJU01003369.1_pt1 | contig 36628 bp, 36 predicted proteins | sample 8539281 | NCBI WGS metagenome assembly BNJU01 (sample SAMD00202456, study PRJDB9452) | human saliva metagenome | isolation source: human saliva | place: Japan
AACCCAAGTCGTCGTCCGCTTTTGGATTATCACCATCGTATTGGTGTTAATCGGCTTGAGTACCCTCAAAATCCGCTAAACTCTCAAAGGCCGTCTGAAACTTTCAGACGGCCATTACGTAAGGTAAGCATGCTTGCCTGAATCCTACGTCTCAAAATAAATCCCGCAATAATCCACACAGAAAGTCCCCAAACATGTACCAATCTTTTGGCGGCGCAACCGGCATCCGCACCCTGACCGACCGGTTCTACGACTTGATGGAACTCGAGCCGCAATACCAAGCCTTGCGCCAAATGCACGGCGAAGACATGACCCTGATACGCGAAAAGCTCTACGAATTTTTCAGCGGCTGGCTCGGCGGCCCGCAACTCTTTGTCGAAAAATACGGCCATCCCCAACTGCGCGCCCGCCATATGCCTTTTGCCGTCAACGTACAAGTCCGCAACGAATGGATCGCCTGCTTTGCCCAAGCTATGAGCGAACTGGACATCGATAAAGCACTTGCCGAACCTGTTTTGATCCAAGTTTGCCATGGCAGATTGGTGCCGTAACCAAAACGAAGACGGTATTGAACCGCCTATGCCGCCGATGGCAGTTGACCCATGGGTGCGCGCACCGGAATTGCAGCAGATTTTGAGTAGCTACGGTGTAAACGGATTTTTTGAGGGATTTGCAGATTAAATTTGTTTGAAAATGCTGCTATGACATTAAAGAATATAAGAGAGAATGTAATATGAAAAATTGGTTGAGAAAAATAGCAGTTGTTTTGTTTGGATTTGGACAGATGGCTAATGCAAGTGATATCCCAAATTTCGCAGAAACAGAGCAGGAGGCAAAACAAGGAAATGCAGCATCCCAATTTAATTTGGGTTTGATGTATTACTTGGGGAAAGGGGCGCCCAAAGATTATAAACAGGCAGAACATTGGTTCCGTAGAGCAGCAGAGCAAGGGGACGTGGATGCGCAGAGCAATCTAGGGGGATTGTATTATAAGGGGCAAGGTGTTGCCCAAGATTATGAGCAAGCCAAATATTGGTTTCAAAAAGCTGCTGCACAAGGCTTTGCTAAAGCCCAGTATGATTTAGGAACAATCTATTTTTTTGGTAAAGGCATTGAACAAGATTATGATCAAGCAGCTCGATGGTATGAAAAGGCGGCAGAACAAGGGTATCTTGATGCCCAATACAATTTAGCCATTATGTATGATAACGGATTCGGTGTCGGTAAAGCTCCTGAGAAGGCGTTCCAATGGTATCGAAAGGCGGCGGAGCAGGGAGATAATCAAGCACAATATACTGTGGCTACAAGGTATATGCATGGTTTAGGCGTGCAAAAAGATTTAAGCAGGCGGTACAATGGTTACGTCGTGCAGCAGATCAAGAAAATATTAAAGCCCAACTTGATCTTGGCGTGGCTTATCATAATGGATTCGGTGTTCGTCAAGATGATAAGCAGGCCTTATATTGGTATCGTAAAGCAGCGGAGCAAGGAAGTTCTGAGGCCCAATATAATTTAGGTGTTATGTATCATTACGGACAAGGCGTTCATCAGAATCAATCTGTTGCCAAAGAGTGGTTTGGCAAGGCATGCCATAATGGATCGCAACAAGGTTGTGATGCTTATCAAAAATTGGATCAGACAGGATATTGAATCTTTTTAAAGGCAGCCTGAAAAACTAGGATAAAACAGAAGCAATAATTTGAATGTGATGGATTTTAGAATGAAGGTTTCGGTGAAAAAAATAATAATGGGCGTGATGGCTTGCTTTGGGTTAGGACAGGCAGCTTTAGCTGAAAGTATTCCAGGTTTTAAGAATATGCTGAGAGCTGCGGAGCAAGGAGATCCAGAAGCTCAATTAAGTATTGGAGCAATGTATGCCAATGGACAGGATGTCAGTCAAGATTACAGCCGAGCAGTGCAGTGGTTTCGTAAGGCTGCAGAGCAAGAGCATGCTCAAGCTCAAGTTAACTTAGGCATAATGTATCAGCTAGGGCAAGGTGTTAGTCAAGATTATACGAAGGCGACAGAATGGTATCGCAAGGCAGCAGAGCAGGGTAATACTAAGGCTCAAAATAATTTGGGTATGCTGTATCAAAATGGACAAGGTGTTAGTCAAGACTATGCTCAAGCTGCAAAATGGTTTCATAGGGCTGCAGATCAGGAAAACACAGCTGCTCAGTTAAATCTAGGTTTGCTGTATGCTAATGGGCAAGGTGTCGAGCAAGACTATGCACAGGCGTTGAAATGGTTTCGTAGAGCGGCTGATCATGGAGATGCCACAGGTCAGTATAATTTAGGTGTGGCGTATGCTAACGGGGAAGGAGTGCATCAGGATTACATACAGGCTATAGAATGGTATCGTAAAGCTGCAGAACAAGGGAATGTAGATGCACAATATAAGTTAGGCGATATGTATGCGAGTGGAAAAGGTGTACGTCAAGATTATGTACAGGCGATTGAGTGGTACAGAAAGGCAGCAGAGCAAGGTGATATGGTTGCACAATTAAATGTGGGTGTAATGTATGCTAATGGCCAAGGAGTTGAGCAAGACTACGTACAAGCTGTGAAGTGGTATCGCAAGGCGGCAGAACAAGGAAATGCCAAAGCTCAATTTAATTTGGGTATAGTGTATGCCACTGGGCAAGGAGACCGTCAAGACTACGTACAAGCATCACAGTGGTACTATAAGGCAGCAGAACAAGGATTAGCTGATGCTCAATATAATTTGGGCGAGATGTATTATTACGGACGAGGCATTCGTCAAGATCATAATCTTGCCAAGGAGTGGTTTGGTAAGGCATGTCAGAATGGATTGCAAAAAGGTTGTGATGCTTATCGCATATTGAATCAGGCAGGATATTGAATTTCTAAAGGCCGTCTGAAAAAACTTAGGATAAAACCAAAATGACTTTTCAAAATAAAAAAATCCTCGTTGCCGGGCTTGGTGGCACGGGTATTTCCATGATTGCCTATCTGCGCAAAAACGGTGCGGAGGTTGCTGCGTATGATGCGGAGCTGAAAGCCGAGCGCGTATCGCAAATCGGTAAGATGTTTGATGGGCTGGTGTTTTACACGGGTCGTCTGAAAGATGCGTTGGATAATGGTTTCGATATTCTGGCGCTCAGTCCCGGCATCAGCGAGCGGCAGCCGGATATCGAGGCATTCAAGCGAAACGGCGGGCGTGTGTTGGGCGACATCGAATTGCTGGCGGATATTGTGAACCGCCGCGGCGACAAGGTGATTGCGATTACCGGCAGCAACGGTAAAACCACGGTAACGAGCTTGGTCGGCTATCTCTGCATCAAGTGCGGGCTGGATACTGTCATCGCGGGCAATATCGGTACGCCGGTTTTGGAGGCGGAATTGCAGCGCGAAGGCAAAAAGGCGGACGTGTGGGTGTTGGAACTTTCCAGCTTCCAACTGGAAAACACCGAAAGCCTGCGCCCGACTGCGGCGACGGTGCTGAACATTTCCGAAGACCATCTCGACCGCTACGATGACCTGCTCGACTATGCGCATACCAAGGACAAGATTTTCCGTGGCGATGGCGTACAGGTTTTGAATGCGGACGATACGTTCTGCCGCGCGATGAAACGCGCCGGGCGCGAGGTAAAATGGTTTTCATTGGAACACGAAGCTGATTTTTGGTTGGAACGCGAGACAGGTCGCCTGAAACAAGACAATGAAGATTTGATTGCCACGCAAGACATCCCGCTGCAAGGCTTGCACAACGCCGCTAACGTTATGGCTGCCGTGGCTTTGTGTGAGGCTATCGGTTTGCCGCGAAATGAATTGCTCGAACACGTCAAAACCTTCCAAGGCCTGCCGCACCGCGTGGAAAAAATCGGCGAGAAAAACGGCGTGGTATTCATCGACGACAGCAAAGGCACGAATGTCGGCGCAACTGCCGCCGCGATTGCCGGTTTGCAAAATCCGCTCTTCGTGATTTTTGGGCGGCATGGGCAAAAGGGCAGGACTTTACGCCCCTGCGCGACGCGCTTGCCGGCAAGGCCAAAGGCGTGTTCCTGATCGGCGTCGATGTGCCACAAATCCGCCGCGATTTGGACGGTTGCGGTCTGAATATGACCGACTGCGCCACTTTGGAAGAAGCCGTTCAGACGGCATACGCCCAAGCCGAAGCGGGCGATATTGTGCTGCTCAGCCCGGCTTGTGCGAGCTTCGATATGTTCAAAGGCTATGCGCACCGTTCGGAAGTGTTTATCGAAGCGTTTAAGGCTTTATGAGGCCGTCTGAAACATGAAAAGAGGGTTGAAAATCGGCTTGGCGACAGTCGTACTTTTGGCTGTCGCCGCTTCGGTGTTTTGGTACGTCGCACCTATTCGTTCCACGACTACTGTTGCCACGCCAAGCGAAACGCCGTTGCCTGAAGATGCCGTTATCGACAGATTAGTCGTGCATAAAAGCAAGCGCACCATGTCGGCGTACTCGAAAGGCAAGCTGCTGAAAACCTATCCCATTTCGTTGGGCAAGCAACCAGTCGGGCATAAACAGTTTGAAGGCGACGGCAAAACGCCTGAAGGGAAATACCGCATCAATGAGCGTAATCCCAACAGCGGTTATCACAAAAACCTCGGTGTTTCCTATCCTAACGAAGCCGACAAAGCCTACGCGGCGGCACAAGGCAAAAGTCCGGGCAGGCTGATTAAAATCCACGGTATGAAAAATGGCTGGGGTTTTATCGGTAAAAAACACCTGCAAAAAGACTGGACCAATGGCTGCATCGCAGTCACGGACGAAGAAGTCGACGAACTCTACCGCAGCGTAAAACACAATACGGAAATTGAGATTCTGCCGTAAACCATGTGCGACATTGCTTCAAAGGTCGTCTGAAAACGTCAAGGCGGTTTCAGACGACCTTTGGCAGCAGTGGCAAACTTGTTCTTTTCCTTTATCCGGTGTTACTGTTTCTTAAAATTTGCCTATAACAACATATTTAATTTTAAATCCGGTATGTCAACACATTCCGTCATTTCCGTCCCCGCCTACGCGAGGACAGGCTACGGCGGGAATCCATCGTAAAACTTGAAAAGCCTTGATTTGGAAAACAGTTTCTGAATTTTAAAAATGGATTCCCGTCTGCGCAGGAATGACGACAACCGGTAAGTTGCGTATTGAAAATAAAGTCATTTAGTTATATGCGGGCAAACGGCGAGGCGGCGGGCAGCCATGCCTGACCGAAAAAACGTGTGTTCATCAATCCGAAAGGAAAACCCATGAATTTTCAAGACTACATCCGTTACGATGCCGTCGGTTTGGCAGAGCTGATCCGCAAAAAAGAAGTGTCCGCCGATGAAGTGTTGCAGGCTGCTTTAAACCGCTTGGACGAAGTCAATCCCAAGTTCAATCTGTTGGCGCACGATTTGCGCGAACGCGCGGCGGCGTGGCAGGGGTCGTCTGAAAATACCGATACGCCGCTGGCGGGCGTGCCGTTTTTGCTCAAAGACCTGCTGGCGGATTGGGAAGGCGCGCCGACATGGTCGGGTTCGCGCATGATGCAGCATTACATTGCCAAGCAAAACAGCGATTTGACCCAAGCCTATCTCGATGCGGGGCTGCGCGTGTTCGGCAAAACCACCACGCCCGAATGGGGCGCATATGCCGTTACCGAAACCGAAATTTACGGCATCACGCGCAATCCGTGGAATTTGGACTACACAGCGGGCGGCAGCAGCGGAGGCGCTGCGGCGGCAGTGGCTTCGGGCGTCGTACCCGCAGCGCACGGCAGCGACGGTGGCGGCTCCATCCGCTTACCCGCGCATAACTGCGGCGTGTTCGGGCTGAAACCCACGCGCGGCCGCAGCAGTTACGCGCCGAACGCATCGGAGGCATGGCAAGGTTTGGTATGCGACCATGTCTTGACCCGCAGCGTGCGCGACAGCGCGGTTTTGCTGGACATCGCCGCCCAAACCCAAGCCCGCGCCCTGTATGCCTGCCCGCCGCCGCCCGAAAACGGTTTTGCAGACAGCCTGAAACAAGAAACAGGTCGTCTGAAAATCGCTTTTTGGAAACAGACATGGTTTGGCGGCGGCAACGACGAAGGCACGGAAGCCGCGTTCGCCCATAGTTTGAAACTGATGCAAGACGCGGGACACGAATTGGAAGAAGCCACGCCCGATTTTACGCCGCCCGAACAGCTCAACCGAGCCGCCCGCATCATCGTCATGGGCGAAACGGCAAAACTGTTCTACCAATATCAATATGAAACCGGACAAAAACTGCCGCACCGCCTGCTTGAGCCGACAACGTGGGCAATGATTGTGCAGGGGCGGCAAATCAGTGCGGGTGAAATGGCTTGGGCGCGCGACGTGATGCTGGCGCAGGAACGTGCCGCCAAAGCATTTTTCACGCGCTACGACGTGTTGATGACGCCCGTCTGCCCGCGCACCACGCCGAAAATCGGCGAGATGATGCCGCCACCCGCCGCGCAAAAAGCTATGCGCCTGCTGTTCGGCACGCTGCGTTTGGGTTTTCTGTTGAAAAACAACCCGTTTTTAGAAAAAGAAGCCACCGCCGCGCTGCAATACGTCGGTTATACGTCGCCGCTGAACATGAGCGGCAACCCCGCCATGAGTGTGCCGCTTTACCAGCATAACGGGCTGCCCGTCGGTACCCAGTTCGCCGCCGCACACGGGCGCGAAGACACGCTGCTTAGCCTCGCCGCGCAGTTGGAACAGATACAGCCGTGGGCGGAAATACCGCAGTTGGCGTAGGGTTTGCATGGGATAAAAAGTAGCCTATTTCCTGAAGAAAAGATTTATACAAGGCTATCTGAAAACATAAAAGCGATTTCAGACGACCTTTTGCCGATATCAAAGGGTAGGAGAGGGCGCAAAGAACGTCGGAATCCGGCATCTTTAAAGAATCTGAATTGTTGGTTTGGAAATAAACCTTTAAAATAACGTTAATTCATTTTTTCAGACGGCCTCTTGCCCATTAGCAGGCCGTCTGAATATTTTATTCAAGCCGTTACGGATGTTTTCATGATTAGTCTTTCCAAAATGCTTGACCGGCCGATTGCGCGCGATGGTCGGAAGTTTGATGTTTCTCTCTTGTGGATGGTCGTCTTAATGACGGTCTTCAGCCTGATTATGATTTATTCGGCTTCTATTGCGTATGCGGCATCGGAAGGGGGCAGCCAGTTTTCTTTTGTGTCTAAGCAGGCAATGTTTATCCTGTTTACGGTGGCCATATGCTTGCCGCTTTTCCTGCTGAAGATGAGCTTCTGGCGGCGGATTATTCCATTTTATTTTGCTGTTTCGGGTTTGCTGTTGTTGCTGGTTTTGTTTGTCGGCCGTGAGATTAACGGTGCGACGCGTTGGATTCATATCGGACCGCTCAACCTGCAACCGACTGAATTTTTTTCAAATTAGCGACGGTCTTGTATTTGTCCAGTCTGTTTACGCGTCGTGAAGAAATGTTGCGCGATTTGGATTCTTTGGGTTGGTCATCTTTGTTTACCGGTATTGGCGATTTGGTGTGCAGTCCCTTCAAAAGTGAAGCTCGGGTAAGGGTAAAGGAACGTTTCCGCAAGTTTAAGACTTTGATTCTGCCGATTATGTTGGTGGCGGTCGGTTTAGTTTTGATTATGGGTCAGCCGGACTTTGGCTCGTTTGTCGTGATTGTCGTGATTACCATGGGTATGCTGTTTTTGGCAGGCTTCCCATGGAAGTATTTTGCCGTATTGGTGGCGACCGTTGTGAGCGGTATGGGCTTGTTGATTTTGGCCGCGCCTTACCGTATGGCGCGTGTGGCGGCGTTTTTGGACCCTTGGAGCGACCCTTTGGGTAAAGGCTATCAGCTGACGCATTCCTTGATGGCGATTGCGCGCGGTGGCTGGTTTGGCGAGGGCTTGGGTGCGAGTTTGGAAAAACGTTTCTACTTGCCTGAAGCGCACACGGACTTTATTTTTGCCGTTATCGGTGAAGAATTTGGCTTTGTCGGGATGCTGGTTTTGGTGTTCTGCTACGGCTGGCTGGTGTGGCGTGCATTTTCCATCGGCAAGCAGGCGCGTGATTCGGGCTTAATGTTCAGCGCGTACATTGCCAACGGTATCGGTATTTGGATTGGTATTCAAAGTTTCTTCAATATCGGTGTAAACATCGGTATCCTGCCCACTAAAGGCCTGACTTTGCCGTTTATGTCTTACGGCGGTTCGGCTGTTTTTATCATGCTGGTGTGCGTTACTTTGTTATTGCGCATTGATTATGAAAACCGCCAAAAAATGCGCGGTTATTCGGTGGAGTAAAACCATGAGCGGTAAAACTTTTATGCTGATGGCCGGCGGTACGGGCGGTCATATTTTTCCCTGCATTGGCGGTTGCCGAGTCGCTGCAAAAGCGCGGCCATCATGTGATTTGGCTGGGCAGTCAGGATTCGATGGAAGAGCGTATCGTGCCGCAATACGGCATACGCTTGGAAACGCTGGCCATTAAAGGCATCCGCGGCAACGGTATCAAGCGTAAGCTGATGTTGCCGTTTACGCTGTATAAAACCGTCCGCGCCGCGCAGCAGATTATTAAGAAACACCGTGTCGAGTGTGTGATCGGTTTTGGCGGTTTTGTTACTTTCCCCGGCGGCTTGGCGGCAAAAATTTCCGGTGTGCCGATTGTGATTCATGAGCAAAACGCCGTAGCCGGTTTATCCAACCGCCAACTGTCGCGTTGGGCAAAACGTGTCCTGTATGCTTTCCCTAAAGCCTTTCAACATGAAGGCGGATTGGTGGGTAACCCTGTCCGTGCCGATATTGCGGCATTGCCTGTTCCTGAAGAACGCTTTGAAAACCGCCAGGGCCGTCTGAAAGTTTTGGTGGTGGGCGGTAGTTTGGGTGCGGATGTGTTGAACAAAACCGTTCCGCAGGCTTTGGCATTGTTGCCTGAGTCTGCCCGTCCGCAAATGTATCATCAGTCCGGCCGCAATAAATTGGGCAACCTGCAGGCGGATTACGATGCGTTGGGTGTGCAAGCCGAGTGCGTCGAATTTATTACCGATATGGTATCCGCCTACCGCGATGCCGATTTGGTGATTTGTCGTGCCGGCGCGCTGACGATTGCCGAGCTGACGGCTGCCGGTTTGGGTGCGTTGCTGGTGCCGTATCCGCACGCAGTGGACGACCATCAAACAGCCAATGCGCGTTTTATGGTTCAGGCTGAAGCTGGTTTGCTGTTGCCGCAAACTCAACTGACGGCAGAAAAATTGGCCGAAATCCTCGGCGGTTTGAACCGTGAAAAATGCCTGAAATGGGCGAAAAATGCCCGTACGCTGGCGTTGCCGCACAGTGCGGACGATGTGGCGGAAATTGCCATATCCTGTACTGAATAAGCAGGCAGACTTCGATTAAAGGCCGTCTGAAAAGTTGATTAAAGGCGTTTCAGACGGCCTTTATTGCTTTTGTTAAAATTCCTTTACAATAAAAGCATAGCGCAGAAGCGGATAGCCCTTTAAAATAACGCCTTTACGCACTAAAAACCAACCGGAACGCAACGTTATGATGAAAAATCGAGTTACCAACATCCATTTTGTCGGAATTGGCGGCGTCGGCATGAGCGGTATTGCCGAAGTCTTACACAATTTGGGCTTTAAAGTTTCCGGTTCGGATCAGGCGCGTAATGCCGTTACTGAGCATTTGAGCGCTCTCGGCATTCAAGTTTACCCAGGCCATACTGCCGAACACGTCAATGGCGCCGACGTGGTTGTTACCTCTACTGCCGTCAAAAAAGACAATCCTGAGGTTGTTGCCGCGTTGGAACAGCAGATTCCCGTAATTCCGCGCGCGCTGATGTTGGCAGAATTGATGCGCTTCCGCGATGGTATCGCTATTGCCGGTACGCACGGCAAAACCACAACCACCAGCCTGACCGCTTCTATTCTCGGCGCGGCAGGTCTTGACCCGACTTTCGTTATTGGCGGCAAACTCAATGCCGCAGGTACCAACGCCCGTTTGGGTAAAGGCGAATACATCGTCGCAGAAGCCGACGAATCCGATGCCTCTTTCCTGTACCTGACTCCGATTATGTCTGTCGTGACCAATATTGACGAAGACCACATGGACACTTACGGCCACAGCGTTGAGAAGCTGCATCAGGCGTTTGTTGATTTTATCCACCGTATGCCGTTTTACGGCAAAGCGTTTTTGTGTATCGACAGCGAACACGTCCGCGCGATTTGCCCAAAGTGAGCAAGCCTTATGCTACTTACGGCTTGGACGATACTGCTGATATTTACGCAACCGATATTGAAAACATCGGCGCGCAAATGAAATTTACCGTTCATGTTCAAATGAAAGGACATGAGCAAGAGCCGTTTGAGGTTGTTTTGAATATGCCCGGCCGCCACAACGTCCTCAATGCGTTGGCAGCTATCGGTGTTGCGCTGGAAGTTGGCGCATCGGTTGAAGCGATCCAAAAAGGCTTGCTCGGCTTTGAGGGCGTCGGCCGCCGCTTCCAAAAATATGGCGACATCAAATTACCAAACGGCGGAACCGCTTTGCTGGTGGACGATTATGGCCACCATCCTGTCGAAATGGCGGCAACCCTTTCCGCCGCACGCGGTGCATACCCTGAAAAACGCTTGGTCTTGGCTTTCCAACCGCACCGCTATACCCGTACACGCGATTTGTTTGAAGACTTTACCAAAGTCCTCAATACTGTTGATGCGCTGGTGTTGACCGAAGTTTATGCCGCAGGCGAAGAGCCGATTGCCGCAGCCGATTCCCGCGCCTTGGCGCGCGCCATCCGCGTATTGGGCAAACTTGAGCCGATTTACTGCGAAAACGTTGCCGACCTGCCGCAAATGCTGCTGAATGTTTTGCAAGACGGCGATGTCGTTCTGAATATGGGTGCCGGCAGCATCAACCGCGTTCCGTCTGCACTGGTGGAATTGTCGAAACAATCATAATAAACAGGCATATTGGCCTTTGAGGACAGATAGGTCGTCTGAACAATATTCAGACGGCCTGTATCAGTATTTAAGAAAGTGGAAATTATGCAGAATTTTGGCAAAGTGGCCGTGTTGATGGGTGGCTTCTCCAGCGAGCGTGAAGTTTCGCTAGACAGCGGCGCCGCTATTTTGGCTGCCTTGAAAAGCAAAGGCGTCGATGCCCATGCGTTCGACCCCAAAGAAACCCCATTGTCTGAATTGAAAGCACAAGGTTTTCAGACGGCCTTCAATATTCTGCACGGCACTTTCGGCGAAGATGGCGCGATTCAAGGCGCGTTGGAGCTGATGGGTATTCCTTACACTGGCAGCGGCGTGGCCGCTTCTGCGCTGGGTATGGACAAATACCGCTGCAAACTGATTTGGCAGGCTGTGGGCTTGCCTGTTCCTGAGTTTGCCGTATTGCATGACGACAGTGACTTTGATGCCGTTGAAGAAAAATTGGGCCTGCCGATGTTTGTGAAACCTGCCTCGGAAGGGAGCAGTGTCGGCGTGGTAAAAGTAAAAGAAAAAGGCCGTCTGAAAAGCGTTTACGAAGAATTGAAACACTTGCAGGGCGAAATCATTGCCGAACGCTTTATCGGCGGCGGTGAGTATTCTTGCCCGGTATTGAATGGCAAAGGCCTGCCGAGCATTCATATTATTCCGGCTACCGAGTTTTACGACTACGAGGCTAAATACAACCGCGACGATACGGTTTATCAATGCCCGTCGGAAGATTTGAGCGAGGCGGAGGAAAACCTGATGCGCGAACTGGCCGTGCGTGGCGCGCAGGCGATTGGTGCGGACGGCTGTTCGCGCGTGGACTTTCTGAAAGATACGGACGGTAAACTGTATCTGTTGGAGATCAATACCTTGCCCGGTATGACCAGCCACAGTTTGGTGCCAAAATCTGCAGGCCATACTGGCGTGGATTTTGCTGATTTATGTATTGAGATTTTGAAGACCGCTCATGTGGGATGATGCAGGCGCACTGGGTCGGTTGACCCGCCGGCTATTGGTGCTGATGACCTTTCTGCTGATAGGTTCGGGCATAGCTTGGCTTTACAATTCCAAATATTTCCCTGTGAAACAGATTGCCATTCAGGGTAAGCTGAAATATGCTTCCAGCAAAGAATTGCAAACCGTTGCACGAGAGCATATCAGGGTAATATGTTCCGCGCCGATATTGATTCGGCGCAGGCCGCTTTTTCAGGAATTGCCTTGGATTGACTCGGCAATGGTACGCCGCCGTTTTCCGGAAACCGTGGAAATTATCCTGACCGAGCGTGTGCCGGTTGCACACTGGCGCGCCGGTGGCTTGGTGGATAGTAAGGGCAATGTGTTTGCCGCAAGCCTGAAACAGGACCCTGCCTATATTTGAAGGGCAGCAGGGGACAGGTAAAGACATGGTCAAACATTATGCGGACTTTTTCCGGTATTTTTGAGCCCGTTGAAGCTGACCATCAAAGAATTGATCTACACGCCGCGTTCGGCATGGCTGCTTGTATTGAACAACGGCATTACCGTGCGCTTGGGGCGTGAAAACGAAATCAAACGTTTGCAGCAGTTTGCCCAGATTTGGCCATCGCTGCTGCGTAAAAAACAAAGTAGTATCGAGTATGTCGATATGCGTTATAAGGATGGTTTTTCAGTCCGTTACAGGCCGTCTGAAAACCCTTCCGACAGTGAATAGCCGATTAGACGTGAAGCAATCTTGTTTCAAAAATAATCAAACCGTCAGTCAGACAACATAGCGAACGAGCAATTATGGAACAACAACAAAATAAATATATCAGTGCCTTAGACATTGGTACGTCCAAGGTCATCGCCTTAATCGGTGAGATTCGGGAAGATAACGAAATTCACATTGTTGGCTTGGGCCAAAGCCCTTCACGCGGCCTGCGTGCAGGTATGGTGACCAACATTGATGCCACTGCGCAAGCCATTCGTCAGGCGGTAGAAGATGCTGAGTTGATGGCAGATACCAAAATTTCCCACGTCGTCACCGGTATTGCCGGTAACCATATCCGCAGCCTGAATTCACAAGGCGTGGTCAAAATTAAAGATGGCGAAGTATCGCAAGCCGACATTGACCGTGCCATCGAAACGGCCAAAGCCATCAATATTCCGCCTGATCACAACATCTTGCATACCGTGGTTCAAGAGTACATCATCGACAACCAACCCGGTGTGAAAGAGCCTATCGGTATGAGCGGCGTGCGTTTGGATACCCGTGTACACATCATTACCGGTGCGAACACTGCTTTGCAAAATATCCAAAAATGTATCCAACGCTGCGGCCTGCAAATGGATCAAATCATGCTTCAGCCTTTGGCAAGCGGTCATGCCGTTTTGACTGAAGACGAAAAAGATTTGGGCGTGTGCGTCATCGATATCGGCGGCGGTACAACCGACATCGCGGTTTATACCAATGGCGCCATCCGCCATACTGCGGTGATTCCCGTTGCCGGTGATTTGATTACCAAAGACTTGGCGCAAGCCTTACGTACGCCGCACAGTGCAGCCGAGTACATCAAAATCCATTACGGCGCCGCGATTCCGACTATGGATGGCTTGGATGAGATGATTGAAGTTCCTAGCGTTGGCGACCGTCAATCACGTCAAATTTCACGCCGTGTATTGGCTGAAATCATCGGCCCGCGCGTAGAAGAAATTTTGGAATTGACGCTGAACGAATTGCGCCGCTCCGGTTTCCCTGAAGAAGTGCTGACTTCCGGTATCGTTTTAACCGGTGGTGCTTCTATGTTGACAGGTATTGTTGAGTTGGCGGAAGAAGTCTTCAACCTGCCTGCGCGTATCGGTATTCCACAAGAAATGGGCGGTGTGTCCGAGCGTATCCGCAATCCACGCTATTCAACAGCGATTGGCCTGCTTCAGACGGCCTATGCTGCCGAAGAGGGTGAGCAAACCAGCCGAACCGGTGCGATTGCCCTGAATGATTCAGGCAAAAATGGGTCTGTGGGAAAAAATCCAAAGATTCTTCAGAGACAATTTCTGATAAAAGTTTTCAGGACAGGCGGTGTGGCAACTGTTTGTCCTGAATATTTAAGTGGAATTAAACGGTTTTGAATAATTGCCAAGTGGGTAATTTAAAAACTTGTATATTTTCTGTTAAAAAAATGTAGTAAAAAAATATAACGCCGACAGCCGAATGGTAAGAAGATTTTTTTGCCAGTATCTGGATACTTCTTATATAATACGGATAATAAGTTATTTTTTTGAACCGTCCTTATAAAGCGGGGCGCGGAGGATTATTGAATGGAATTTGTTTACGACGTAGCAGAATCAGCAACAAGCCCTGCTGTTATTAAAGTTATCGGTTTGGGTGGCGGTGGCTGTAATGCCATCAACAACATGGTTGCCAACACCATTCATGGTGTTGAGTTCATCAGTGCCAATACCGATGCGCAATCATTGGCTAAAAACAATGCGGCTAAACGCATTCAATTGGGTACAAACCTGACTCGCGGTTTGGGTGCCGGTGCAAATCCTGAAATCGGCCGCGCCGCTGCTCAAGAAGATCGCGAAGCCATTGAAGATGCCATCCGCGGTGCAAACATGCTGTTCATCACTACCGGTATGGGTGGCGGTACAGGTACCGGCTCTGCTCCTGTTGTGGCTGAAATCGCTAAAGAAATGGGTATCCTGACCGTTGCGGTTGTAACCCGTCCGTTTGCTTACGAAGGCAAACGCGTACATATTGCTCAAGCAGGTTTGGACCAACTCAAAGAGCGCGTCGATTCCCTGATTATTATCCCTAACGACAAATTGATGACTGCTTTGGGCGAAGACGTGACCATGCGCGAAGCTTTCCGTGCGGCAGACAATGTACTGCGTGATGCGGTTGCCGGTATTTCCGAAGTGGTGACTTGCCCGAGCGACATGATCAACTTGGACTTCGCCGACGTGAAAACCGTGATGAGCAATCGTGGTATCGCCATGATGGGTTCAGGTTTCGCGCAAGGTATCGACCGTGCCCGTTTGGCTACCGATCAAGCTATCTCCAGCCCGCTCTTGGATAACGTTACTTTGGATGGTGCACGCGGTGTATTGGTAAACATTACCACTGCTCCCGGTTGCCTGAAAATGTCTGAGTTCAACGAGATTATGCGTATCGTCAACCAAAATGCACACCCTGAAGTGGAATGCAAATTTGGTGCTGCCGAAGACGAGAGCATGAGCGAAGACGCTATCCGTATTACCATCATTGCTACCGGCTTGAAAGAAAACGGTACTGACAACCAACTGCGCGCTGCTGCCCGTACCCAACAATTGGTACGCGGTGCGGAAGAAGCACCTCAGGCTCAAAGCCAAAGCAGTGCTGAAAGCCTGGTTCGTACCAACCGCAATATCCGTTCTATGAATCTCACTGCGGCTGATTTCAGCAACCAGTCTGTACTGGATGACTTTGAAATTCCTGCTATCTTGCGCCGTCAGCAACATACTTCTGAGAAATAATCAGGATTATGTATGAAAAGACCTGCCTTAAGGGCAGTTTTTTTATTAGTAAAATAAACTTAAGGCCGTCTGAAAATTTTCAGATGGCCTTAAGTTTTCAAATAAAGCAAATAACAAACTTACCCTTTATTTAGGATTTGCTTGTTTTCGCCCTCGCGACGCAATTCTTTGGGCAAGACAAATACAATGCTTTCTTCTGCGCCTTCCCCTTCGCGGATGGTTTCATGTCCCCAGTCTTGAATGGTTTGTAAGACTTCTCGGACCAAGACTTCGGGTGCGGATGCACCGGCAGTGACACCAACCTTGTTTTTGTTTGCAAACCATTCTTTTTTCAGATAGGAGGCATTATCGACCATATAGGCATCAACTCCGCGCAATGCGGCTACTTCACGCAAGCGGTTGCTGTTGGAAGAGTTGGGCGAGCCGACAACAATTACGATATCGCATTCTTCGGCTAATTCTTTAACGGCAGTTTGGCGGTTGGTTGTGGCGTAGCAGATGTCTTCTTTGTGCGGATTGCGGATATTGGGAAAGCGTTGGTTTAAAGCTGCAATGATGTCTTTGGTTTCGTCTACCGATAAGGTAGTTTGGCTGACGTAGGCTAGCTTGTCAGGATTTTTGACGTTCAGCCCGGCCACATCTTCCACTGTCTCAACCAGAAACATTTTACCCGGAGGCAGTTGTCCCATCGTGCCTTCTACTTCGACGTGGCCTTTGTGGCCGATCATAATGATTTCGTAATCTTGCCCATCGAGGCGGGCTACTTCTTTATGGACTTTGGTTACCAGAGGGCAGGTAGCATCAAAAACGCGGAAACCACGTTGTGCCGCTTCTTCCTGTACGGCTTTAGATACGCCGTGAGCCGAGTAAATCAGCGTTGCACCCTTTGGGACATCCGCCAAGTTATCGACAAATATGGCACCTTTTGCCCGCAGATTGTCCACGACGAATTTGTTGTGAACGACCTCATGGCGGACGTAAATAGGCGCGCCGAATTCTTCGAGTGCGCGTTCAACAATACTGATGGCACGGTCAACACCGGCACAGAAGCCGCGGGGATTGGCAAGGATAATGGTTTTTTGAGTCATGTGTGTTCCGTTTTCAGACGGCCTTTGTGTCGTTTGAAGATGTTTTTTTGTGCAGCAAACCATCTATTACCAAGCAAACTGCGCCAACGCAGATAAAGCTGTCGGCAATGTTAAATGCTGGATAGAACCAGTTTTGCCAATAGAAAAGCAGAAAATCGACAACGTGGCCGTAAATCAGACGGTCAACCACATTGCCAATTGCGCCGCCGATAATCATGGCTGCCCCCAGTTTGCCCCAGCGTCCAAACTCATCGCGCCAGATAGCACGGGCCAAATACAGGCTGATGACGACGGCCAGACCTAAAAAGAAGAATTTTTGCCAGCCGCCTTGGTCGGCCAAAAAGCTGAATGCCGCGCCTGGATTATAGGCAAGCGTCAGGTCAAAAAAGTCTGGAATGATATTGAGGCGTTCGCCTTCGGTAAAAAGTGTTTCAAGATTTCCCATTTGCTCAGTTGGTCAAGAATGATGGCAACGAGGGAAAGTAAGAAAAAGGGTGTTTTTGCAGAAGAGGATGAACTCATGTTTTCAGACGGTTTATGTAATAAAGGGCTTATTTTACCTGAAAGCAGGCTGGAAGTGTTTGCGATGGCAATGATGGGAAGGCCGTCTGAAAATAGAAACGCCGCCACTTGAATGTATCAAAGGGCGGCGTGGTAAGCATGTGCGGGCTTATTGGTTTTTAAGCAATGGGAAGCCCAGTTTTTCGCGGCTTTCAACGAATTTTTGTGCAACGATACGGCTCAGTGCACGAATGCGGCCGATGTAGGTTGCGCGTTCGGTAACGGAAATGGCACCGCGTGCATCCAAGAGGTTGAACGTGTGGCCGGCTTTGAGTACAAGCTCGTAAGCAGGCAGGGCAAGACTGGTGTCTTCAACTGCAAGCAGGCGTTTGGCTTGTTCTTCATAGTCGTTGAATTGGCGCAAGAGCCAATCGGCATCGCTGTATTCGAAGTTGTAGGTAGATTGTTCGACTTCGTTTTGATGATAAACATCACCGTAAGTGACGATGTTGCCATCAAGGGTTTTTGCCCAAACGAGGTCGTACACATTTTCCACGCCTTGCAAATACATGGCGAGACGTTCGATGCCGTAGGTGATTTCGCCAAGTACGGGGGAGCAGTCGATACCGCCGACTTGTTGGAAGTAGGTGAATTGGGTTACTTCCATGCCGTTGAGCCAAACTTCCCAACCCAAACCCCAAGCGCCGAGAGTAGGGTTTTCCCAGTCGTCTTCGACAAAGCGGATGTCGTGTACTTTAGGGTCGATACCCAATTCGCGCAGGGAATCGAGGTAGAGGTCTTGAATATTGGCGGGAGCTGGTTTAAGCGCAACTTGGAATTGATAGTAGTGTTGCAGGCGGTTGGGGTTGTCGCCATAGCGGCCGTCTTTGGGGCGGCGGCTGGGTTGAACGTAAGCGGCAAACCAAGGCTCCGGGCCTAAGGCGCGCAGACAAGTGGCTGGATGGGAAGTACCGGCACCGACTTCCATATCGAAAGGTTGGATAACGGTGCAGCCTTTGTCTGCCCAGTAGTTCTGTAATTTGAAAATAATTTGTTGGAAGGTGAGCATGGTGGATGGAATAGATTGGAATAAAGAGGGTATTTTACTGTTTTGAGCCTGTTTGGATAGGCTGAAGGAAGCGGCGTAGGTTATTTGCCGTCCAATAGGTCTGAAAAAGGGTCGTCTTCTGAAGAAACGGTGTATTTTTCTTGCGCCCATTCGCCTAAATCAATGAGTTTACACCGTTTGCTGCAGAAAGGGCGGTAGGGGCTGTCGGTGTTCCAAACGACTTCTTTGTGGCAGGTCGGACATTTTACAACAGGAGCGGTCATGCAGTTTCTTTCAGTGAGTGTGCAATGGATTGATAGTATTGATGCAGGCGGGCAACCTTGATTTTTGCTTCTTCCAAGCTATGGGTATTGTCCAATACGTCGTCGGCATGAAGCAATCTGTCAGATCGGGAAGCTTGGGTAGCCATGATTTGGCGCGTCTGTTCTTCTGAAAAACCATTGCGTTGGTGTACGCGTTCGATTTGGACGGACTCTGGAACATCTACAACCAAAATACGGTCGGTCTCCTCTTTAAATGCCGGATTCTCAATCAAAAGTGGGACATCGATAATGCCGTAAGTGGAGGGAGCAAGTTTTTGTTTCTGCTGTTGGATTTTGTTTAAGATTAATGGCAGAAGCAGCTTTTCCAGTTGTTTTTTGGATTGAGGCCGTCTGAAAACTTCTTCCCGTAAAGCCGTACGATTCAGACGGCCTTTGCTGTCAAAAACCTCATCACCGAAAAGCTGGCAGATGGCTGGAAGCGCTTCGCCGTTTTCAGCGGTCAGTGAGCGGCTGATGGCATCGGCATCGATAATGGGTACGCCAAGTTCGGCAAACATTTGGGCGATAGATGATTTGCCGCTGCCGATACCGCCGGTCAAGCCTATCCATAATGTCATTATCGGAATCCTGATTGTACGAGCCACCATTGTACCAGTTGGGTAATAGGTGCATTGGCAACCAAAATAATCCATCCTGCTACAGCAAGGCTGGGACCAAAAGCAAAATATTGGCCTTTACCGACACGGGCGATGAGTGCGCCTAACAACCCGACTAAGGCAGCCATGAAGATCAGAACAGGCAAAATTCCTACGCCCAGCCATGCTCCGAGTGCCGCCAAAAGTTTGAAGTCGCCATTGCCCATACCGATTTTACCGGTCAGAAGTTTATAGACGGCGCATAAAGTATAAAGGCTCATATAGCCTGCGATTGCACCCCAAACGGCTGAATGCAGGGGCACGAATGTATCGTTCAGATTAAACAGCAGGCCGATCCAAATTAGGGGTTGAGTCAGGCTGTCGGGCAAATATTGCGTATCGGCATCGATAAAGGTCAGCGCAATCAATATGGCAGTCAGAATCAATCCGCCAATAGTTGCCCAAGACCAGCCGTATTGCCACGCGACAATACCGAATAAGACACCTGTCAGCAGCTCAATCAACGGATAGCGTATGCTGATATGGGTTTTGCAGGCGTGGCATTTCCCACCTAGGAAAACATAGCTGAGGATGGGTATATTTTGCCAAAATCTGATCGGACTTTTGCATTTTGGGCAGCGTGAATCCGGTTTGCGTAGATTAAATGGCTGTTTTTCTTCGTCTGTCAGCTCGATGCCCAAATGCTCTTTGGAAAATTGTGTCCATTCACGCTCCATCATTATCGGCGTGCGATAAATGACGACGTTCAGAAAGCTACCAATCAGTAGTCCTAAAATAACAGCTAAAGGAATGGCGAATGGCGCAAGAACGGAGAGGGCGTCGATGGCAGAGTAAATACTATCAAGCATATCAACCTACGACATTACCCAAGTTAAACAGCGGCAGATACATGGCAATCAGCAAAATACCGATGAGCGAACCCAATACCACCATGATGATAGGTTCCATCAAGGCAGACAATCGGGAGACGGAGTTATCTACTTCATCTTCGTAGAATTCGGCTGCTTTGTTCAGCATATCATCCAAAGAGCCTGACTCTTCGCCGATGGCCGCCATTTGAATCACCATGTTGGGGAACATATCCGTGCTTTGCATACTGGATGTCAGCGACAGACCTTGGGTTACCTTGGCGCGGATGTCTTGAGTGGCTTCTTCATAGAGAATATTGCCGGATGCGCCTGCAACTGAATCTAATACTTCCACCAAAGGAACGCCGGCTGCGAAGAGGGTAGAAGTCGTACGCGCCCAACGGGCAATGGTCGCTTTACGGACGATAGTTCCGAAGATAGGCAGCCTCAAAATCAAAGCATCGATTCGCTTTTGGAAGGTGGGCGATTTCTCATGGAGTTTGTACAGGCCGAAGGCGGAAGCAATCAAAAGGATGATCATAATCCAGCCGTAATCGACGAATAAATCAGACAAGTTCATGACGAGTTGGGTAAGGTCTGGCAGCTCTGCACCCATATTGGCATAAACTTCTTTAAAGGCAGGCAGTACAAACATCATCATGATGAAGATAAGCGCGATGGCCACCACGATAATGGCAATCGGGTAGGTCAGCGCGGTTTTAACCTTTTTCTTAATGGCTTGGGTTTTTTCTTTATAAACAGCCAGTTTGTCCAATAAGCTTTCCAGTACGCCGCCGGATTCGCCTGCGCTGACCAGGTTGCAATAGAAACGGTCGAAATATTTTGGATATTTGGAGAACGATTTGCCCAATGCACTACCTTGTTCGACATCGGAGCGAACCTGCATCAGCATTTCGGTCATGCTCGGATTGGAGTGGCCGCGCGCAACGATTTCAAAAGCCTGCATCAGCGGCAAGCCTGCCTTCATCATTGTTGCCAGTTGGCGCGTAAACACTGTGATGTCTTCTTGGGTAATACGGCGTTTGCGTGCGGTTTTGACTTTGCTGATGCGCAAAGGACGAATGCCTCTGCGCTGGAGTTTTTTGCGCGCCTCTTCTTCATCTTTGGCAACTACTTCGCCGCGGACAAGACGTTCGGTCTCGATGTTTTTTCCTTCAAATGTAAAACGCTTACCTTTGCTTCTTGAACCGAACAGACTTCTTTTTTGCTCTGCTTGAGCCATGAGTTATCCCTTGTTAGTAAGAAATAAAGCGGACTGCTTCCCCGTGCCGCTTTATTTTAATTTTCGAAAATATGGCAGTTTAGTCATTGGTATGAGCAGTTACTTCTTCCAAAGAAGTCAGGCCTTGCATGACTTTCATGAGGCCGGCACGACGCAAGTCTACCATGCCTTCCTGATAGGCCATGTTCATGATATCAACTTCTGTACCGTTGTTCATAATGACTTTTTGCATTTCATCGCTAACCGGCATGACTTCATAAATACCGACGCGGCCTTTAAAGCCTTTACCGCGGCAGCTGTCGCAGCCAACCGGGCGGTAGAGCTTCCAATCTTGAGCTAAGTCTGCATCGGTAAAGCCGGCCTTTTTCAATGCCGGAACCGGCGGGCGCTCAACTTCGCGTTTGCAGTTTGGACACAGTCTGCGCAACAGCCTTTGCGCCATAATCAGGCTGACCGAGCTGGCAATATTGAAAGGTGCTACGCCCATGTTCAAAAGGCGGGACAGCGTGGCCGGTGCATTATTGGTATGCAGGGTAGAGAAAACCATGTGGCCGGTTTGGGCGGCTTTAATGGCGATGTCAGCGGTTTCCAAGTCACGAATCTCACCGACCATAATAATATCAGGATCTTGACGTAAGAAGGATCGGAGTGCGGTGGCAAACGTCAGGCCTTGTTTTTTTCATTGACGTTGACTTGGTTGACGCCAGGCAGGTTAATCTCGGCCGGATCCTCTGCCGTTGAAATGTTGACATCTTCCGTGTTCAAAATGCTCAGGCAGGTATAGAGCGAAACAGTTTTCCCCGAGCCTGTCGGGCCGGTAACCAATACCATACCGTAAGGGCGGTTGATGGCTTCCAACAGCATTTTTTTTTGGAAAGGCTCTAAACCGAGCTGGTCGATATTGAGTGATGTACCATCGGAATTTAGGATACGCATCACCACTTTTTCGCCAAACAGCGTCGGCAAAGTGCTGACACGGAAGTCAATCGGACGGCCGTGTTTGTGGAAGGCAATTTGAATTCTGCCGTCTTGCGGAATACGTTTTTCAGAAATATCCAAACGCGCCATCACTTTGATGCGCGATGCCAACTGACCGCGCACGGCGACAGGCGGCTGTACGACTTCGCGCAACTGTCCGTCCACGCGGAAACGGACGCGCGCCATTTGCTCGTAGAATTCAAAGTGGATGTCCGATGCGCCTGCGTTTAGGGCGTCGGATAAGGTTTTGTGGATGAAGCGAGGGATAGGGCCGTCTTCAGCCTCTTCATTATCGATATAAAGCGACTGAGATTGCTGCGTTGCTTCATGTTCTTCGTTGATTTCTTTCAGAATGGTTGTTGAACGCTGACCCAACCATTCCAGCAAGGAGCTAAGTTGGTCATCGGGAACTACCACCAAATCAACACTTAAACCTGAAGAAAAAAAGCGATTTTTTTGGAAGTTTTGGATTTGAGTCGGATCGGATACGGCGAAATAAACCTTGCGTCCGCGTTTAAAAATCGGAACGCAACGGTTTTGCACCATTTGCTCTTCCGTCAGGATGTCGCCGACTACATTATTGCGCGGGTAATAGTGTAAATCCAAAAGAGGATAGCTGAATACGCGCGCAACCAATTCGCCCAAGGCTTTAGGGGTGATGATGCCGTCTGAAAACAAGTCGGGCAGGATTTCTTTGCCCGATTGTAAAAGGCTGTTGTAATGTTCCGCTTGTTGATTTGAGATGGTTTGGCTTTGAACCAAAACACGCAATAATCCGACACTCATTTATATTTTCCGTTTCTTGTGCAGTTTTCCCTTTAATTTAGAGGAAAGCCGTATTATTTTATCATTATTATGATTAAAGCATATGTTTAATTATGCAAATCTGCTTAAGTTGCAAAGACATGCTTCTGCTTTAATTGTATTTTTCTTTCAGACGGCCATTATAAAGCAAGGAGAATAGGCGTTAAACTCAATATTTTGGAATGATGATGAAAAAACAACAATTTTGTCATATGAATCCAATCAATAACGAAATTATATTTCATGTTGCTATCGCTTGTCGGGAGACGGCAGAAAAGGTTATTTTGATGGATAGACGGTTGGAATTTGAAATATGAAAAGGCCGTCTGAAAAGAGGAAACACATAATTTCAGACGGCCTCTGTTTTTGATTCTCTTATCCGTAAATCTTGGTTCGGATTTCAATAAGGGCATTGATTGCCAAACTGCTGTTTACAGCTTCCGGCAGATCGGACTGGGCGAACAAATTTTCTACTTCGTCAATCAATGTTTCTGCACGCGCCAACAGTTCATCGTAAGGAAAAGAACCGCGCTTGATGGCCAGTAATTCGTCACGATTGGGACGACGTGGACGGATTTCGCCATGAAGGGCAATATCGCGCGCGGTCTCAAGCAGGCGGAAGGTGTGCATCATATTTTTTGCATCGTAACCTTGGCCGTGCGCCTGCGTGCTTTGATAGCGTGTTTCGTTGCGTTCTGCCAGCCATTGTTGATAAGAGGCATATTCGCGGCAGTAGCTGCTGTATCCGTCTTGGTTGAAGGATAGATGGGCAAGCGGTGTTTCGCCTTCTGGAATGGGGCTGAGTGAAAGCGTTGTGGCTTCGGGTTTGGGTGCAATACCGTGGTAGCCCATCGTGCCGTCGGCATCGTAAAACAGTGCATAAAGTTCTCGGGCGTGGGCTATTTTGATTAAGCCTACACGCCTTTGTTCCATTCCGCGTTGTGTAAGCCAGTACTGTAACGGTACGGTTTGCCTGCCTTCTATGATGTGGCAGAAATCAAGGATGCTTTTCTTTTCAGACGGCATCGGATTGCTAATTTTTTTATTCAATCCCCGTGCTTTTTTGATTTGTCCGTAGGCATAACCTGCAAAACTTTGCTGGCAGGTTTTGGAGATAAACCATTCGGTTTTGAACGCATCCATCAATGGCGAACGGTATCGTACACAGTCGGAAGGGGAAGCCAGCAGCTCCAGCGTGTTCGGATTGCTTTGCAGCAGCAATTCGATAAACCGTCCCAGTTCGTAATACACAATATCGTTGGTTTCATTGCTGATTTGTGGGATGTATTCCATGCCGTAAAACATGGATTTGGGCAGGTAAAACACGCCTTTAATATCGGTATCGGACTCGGGCGTTGCCAAACCGTAGGCGCGGCTGCCGGACACGGCTTCAAGCAGAATCAGATTTTGCGTGTGCAAGTCTTCGAGGGTCAGCATATTCAGACGGCCTTTTACGGATAAATGGTTGCCAAAGTAGAGCGGAACAATTCGTTCAAAGGCCCGCTACCGGCAGGTTCGGTAGCAGGGGCAGACAAGGCAGAAACTTCGTTATATAGGTCAACAGTCAGCTTTTGCAGCTCTGGCGATAATGTGTGCAGATAACTTTCGTTCTGCCCTGCTTTTAATGCAACCAGATCAGTAATTTGGGTAGCACAATCTGTCTGCCACTCATTCATCAACTCAACCAAAGTCATTGGCGGAATACCGCCTTGTTTCACTGCCCAGCGTGCCGCCAATAAAGGGCGTAAGACGTAAAACCATTTTTTCAGTTTGACGGGTTGTGCCAAATCCATGTTTCTCAAAGCGTTGCCCGCGATGCCGCGATAATGGTGCAGCAGTGCGGCGGCTTGGACGTATTGGGGCGCAAGTTCGTTCAGACGGCCTATGAATACCTCATCTTGTGTATAAACAATCGGCGAACGTAGCCATTCCAGCAATACGGCATTGCTTTTTCTCAACAGGCGCAAAGCCTTGCGGATGTCCCAGCCGCCTACGTCAAACCATTGGTTTTCAATAAATTCAAACGTATCTTTTGCTTCATCAATTTGCAGATAATGTTCTTGCGGGCGGATATAAATGGCGCGAACATCATAATCGCTGTCGGGCGAAGCAAAGCCCCATGCACGGCTTCCGCTCTCCGCCGCCAGCAGAAAGTGCAGCGGTTCGGCAAGTGAAATTTGAGTCAGTTTTTTTCTTGAATAGTTTGTTTCATTACGTTTTCCTTATTTTTGCAGAAAGGCCGTCTGAAACTGAGCAATCAGGTTTCAGACGGCCTTTTAGCTATTTAAATCCGATAGGATTGATTAGGCTTTGTTTTTCAGGCGGCCATGCAATTCCTGTACGCTGTACACGCCCAAGTGTTCGCGGCTTTTTGCGCCTTCGCTCATGGCTTCGCCGCCGGCGATGGTGGTATATTGCGGTACGCGTTGGGTGAGGGAGGTGCGGCGGATGCTGTGGCTGTCGGTAACAGATTGTACTGTGCTGCCGACAGTGTTGACCACCAGTGCGATTTCGCCGTTTTTAATGGCGTCCACGATGTGTGGGCGGCCTTCCTGCACTTTGTTAACCGCTTGTACGATGATGCCGTGTTCTTTCAAGTATTCGGCGGTACCGCGTGTGGCGCAGACACCATAGCCGAGTGCTTGGAAGTTTTGTGCGGTTTTGACGATGAGCGGTTTGTCTTCGTCGCGTACGGCGAGGAACACTTTGCCGGTTGTGCTCAAGCGTTCGCCTGCGCCGAGTTGGGCTTTGAAGTAGGCTTCGCCGAAGCTTGCGCCTACGCCCATGACTTCGCCGGTAGAGCGCATTTCAGGGCCGAGAATAGTGTCCACACCCGGGAATTTGATGAATGGGAACACGGCTTCTTTAACGGCATAGAAGTCTGGGATGACTTCTTTTTCTACGCCTTGCTCTTTCAGCGAAATGCCTGCCATCACGCGTGCGCCGACTTTGGCGAGCGGTACGCCGGTGGCTTTGGATACGAACGGTACGGTACGGCTGGCGCGTGGGTTCACTTCCAGTACGAAGACCACGCCGTCTTGTACGGCAAACTGTACGTTCATCAAGCCGACCACGCCCAGTGCGTATGCCATGGCTTTGGTTTGACGGCGGATTTCGTCTTGAATTTCTTCGTCCAATGAGTATGGAGGCAATGAGCAGCCGGAGTCGCCGGAGTGGATACCTGCTTGTTCGACGTGTTGCATGATGCCGCCGATAACGACGTCTTGGCCGTCTGAAACGCAGTCTACGTCCACTTCGATGGCGTTGTTCAAGAAGAAGTCGAGCAATACAGGGCTGTCTTCGGAAACTTGTACGGCTTCGCGCATGTATTTGCAACTCTTCGGCAGAGTGAACAATCTGCATGGCGCGGCCGCCAAGTACGTAAGAAGGACGGACAACCAACGGATAACCGATTTCTTCGGCTTTAACGAGGGCTTCTTCTTCGTTGTGGGCGATACGGTTAGGCGGTTGACGCAGGCCGAGGTCGTTCAACACTTTTTGGAAGCGTTCGCGGTCTTCGGCGGCGTCGATGCTGTCGGCAGATGTGCCGATGATGTTTACGCCGTTTGCCACCAAGGCATTGGCCAGTTTGAGCGGGGTTTGACCGCCGTAATGAACAATCACGCCCCATGGGTTTTCAGTGCGGACGATTTCCAGCACGTCTTCCAATGTCAGCGGCTCGAAGTATAGGCGGTCGCTGGTGTCGAAGTCGGTGGATACGGTTTCCGGGTTGCAGTTGACCATGATGGTTTCAAAACCGGATTCGCGCAGGGCGAGTGCGGCGTGAACGCAGCAGTAGTCAAATTCGATACCTTGGCCGATACGGTTTGGACCGCCGCCGAGAATCATCACTTTTTACGGTCGGAAGGACGGGATTCGCATTCTTCTTCGTAAGTGGAGTAGAGATAGGCGGTTTCGGTGGCAAACTCGGCGGCACAGGTGTCGACGCGTTTGTAAACCGGATGCAGGTTCAGTGCGTAACGGTGTTCGCGGACTTCTTTTTCGCTTACGTTCAATAATTGTGCCAAACGTTTGTCAGAGAAGCCTTTACGTTTCAGACGGCGTAAAGCGGCATAATCCAAGTCTTGCAACTGGCCGTCTGAAACCGATTTTTCTTCTTTCACCAAGTCTTCGATTTGCGCTAGGAACCAAGGGTCGATGGCGCAGATTTCGTGGATTTCTTCCAGTGTGAAGCCTGCGCGGAACGCATCGGCTACAAACAGCATACGCTCAGGGCCCGGGTTGGCCAGTTCGCGGCGGATTTCCGCTTTGTCTTCGCTGCGAGGGTTAAAGCCGCACAAGCCGGTTTCCAAGCCGCGCAAAGGCTTTTTGGAAGCTTTCTTGAATGGTACGGCCCATCGCCATCACTTCGCCCACCGATTTCATCTGCGTGGTCAGGCGGTCGTCTGCGGCAGGGAATTTTTCAAATGCAAAACGTGGGATTTTGGTCACGACATAGTCGATGGAAGGTTCGAACGATGCAGGAGTACGACCACCGGTAATGTCGTTGCGCAACTCGTCCAGCGTAAAGCCGACAGCCAGTTTGGCCGCTACTTTGGCAATCGGGAAACCCGTTGCTTAGATGCCAACGCGGAAGAACGGCTCACGCGCGGGTTCATCTCAATGACAATCATCTCGCCGTTTTCAGGGTTTACGGCAAACTGAACGTTTGAGCCGCCGGTATCCACGCCGATTTCGCGCAATACTGCTAACGAAGCATTACGCATGATTTGGTATTCTTTGTCGGTCAATGTTTGTGCAGGCGCAACAGTGATGGAGTCGCCGGTATGCACGCCCATCGGGTCAAAGTTTTCAATCGAGCAGATAATGATGCAGTTGTCGTTTTTATCGCGTACAACTTCCATCTCGTACTCTTTCCAACCGAGAACGGACTGCTCAATCAGTAGTTCATGAGTGGGCGACGCATCGAAACCGCGTTCGCAAATCGCCAAGAACTCGTCTTTATTGTAGGCAATGCCGCCGCCCGAACCGCCCATCGTGAAAGACGGACGAATCAGCGTCGGGAAGCCGACCTGTTCCTGCGCTGCCAAAGCTTCGTTCATCGTGTGGCAAACAAAAGATTTCGGGCAGGAGAGGCCGATTTTCTCCATTGCCTCCTTAAAGCGGCCGCGGTCTTCCGCCTTGTCAATCGCGTCTTCTGTCGCGCCAATCAGCTCGACATTGTATTTAGCCAATACGCCGTTACGCGCCAAATCGAGCGCACAGTTCAGCGCAGTCTGACCGCCCATGGTAGGCAGAATCGCGTCAGGACGCTCTTTGGCGATAATTTTTTCCACCGTCTGCCACATAATCGGCTCGATGTAGGTAACATCCGCCATTTCAGGGTCGGTCATGATCGTGGCGGGGTTGGAATTCACCAGAATGACTTTATAGCCTTCTTCACGCAAAGCCTTGCAGGCCTGTGCGCCCGAATAGTCAAATTCGCAGGCCTGACCGATAACGATAGGGCCGGCGCCGATGATAAGGATGGATTTTAGGTCGGTACGTTTGGGCATTTTTACTTTCTCACACGATATTCAGGTTTTTAAATTTCATTATTGAGCAACTATGTCATAACCAAGAGTCTGTTTAACATGTTCAATAAACTTTTCAATGCTATCTTTTCTCCATTGTGAACAAACAGCTATTTGTTCACCATTTTTTTAATTGAATGATTTCTTTATCCTTAATATAAAATCTACCTTCTTTTTGATAATCCTTAAGCTCACCAAATATATTCAATACGCCACTTGAGCCTTGTAATTTTTTTAGGAAAATTTTACTCAATTTGGTAAAGTTGGTTTCTGGGTTGTCTTTGCAATATTTGCTAACAACTTCCAAAACCAAACGGCTTTTTTTGTTAGGTTAGATTCACCGTTAAATATATATTTTGTATAATCTCTGCTGTTAATTTCACGTTTTATTTCTTGGTCTGAATTTTTTTCTTTTCTTTGATTTTTTTAGCTGGTATTCTTCGGTCTCTTTGACGGGAATAATAGTATCTACATCCCAAATCAGCTCGTCTTTTATTTCATACTGAGTAATCTTGATACATTTGATATCCAAGCCCTGTTCATTTAACCATAATACAGAATTGGTTAATTCTCTAGAGAAATCTTGATTGACCAGAATAATTCTAATGTTATCAAAATCTAATTTGTCGATTTCTTGTTTTTAAGAAATAAGTAATATCTTCCTGTGCATTTCCCTGTGCGTAATCTTGGTAATGCCTTATAACGTCTTGGATACTAAATAGCCTAATCATTGAGGCATAGCGGATGGCTTGTAAGTCCATGTGGAAACCGTCGTCATTCCGCTTCAGTTCTATTACAACCAGTTTCCCAGATTTATCCAGTGCTAATAAATCTAACCGTTTTTTAGAATCTTCACATGGAGCTAATTCTTCACTAATAATAAGCAAATCTTCGCCTAAAATTTGAGGATTAGATTTAATAATGTTCTGTACATCTCGCTCTTTTATGTGATTGTCTTTGAATGCTGTTAAATTCACCACAGTAGAAGTTTGATCAGTTTTATTAATTCTAAAGATGCTCATATCGCTATTTTCATTTTCCTGTTTTTATGACTTCTATTACAGTAGATGCCCTTTGTTTTTCGATTGTTACTTTGTTGGCTTATTTTAGACGTATAGCCAAGTATTGCTTTAAGCATTTATTTTTCAAATATTTGGCTTCAAAGGCCGTCTGAAAATATTGTTGAGCATTTCATATCGAAGCAGGTTGGGTATTTATACCCAACCATACTTTTATGGGCATTAAAAACTAGTGACAAATGTAATCAAGCCCAAAATGATGCCCGGGGCGTTTGCCAGCATGACGGGGTAGTCGCGTTTTTTTCTTTTTAAAAAGCCGTAGGCAACCCATAATGTGCAGTTGATGGCGGCAACGAGGGGCTGTAACGGTGAGCCAGGGTTGCCGGCAAGGTTGTTTTGGATTTGTGGGATATAGGAAACGTACATGCCGACGGCGGTCAGGGTGGCTACGACGGAAAGAATGCGCATTTGCTTTTCTGTCATGGTTCTTCCTTTCTGATTCGAGGGGTGGGTTTCAGACTGTGCAGATGTTGAGAGGGTCTGAATTTATATTTTTTGAGGTTTGGTTTTCAGACGGCCTGTTGTTGAGTTGAGTGTGGCCGTCTGAAAAAATCAGCTTTATTGTTTTGCTGCTTTGATATTGTCAATGAATTTGTCGAACAGATAACCGACGTCTTGCGGACCTGGGCTGGCTTCGGGGTGGCCTTGGAAGCAGAATACAGGTTTGTCTGTCAGTTCGATACCTTGCAAGGTGTTGTCGAACAAGGATTTGTGGGTAATGCGTGCGTTGGCGGGCAGGGTGTCGGCATCGACGGCGAAACCGTGGTTTTGGCTGGTGATGACGACTTTGCCGCTGTCCAAATCTTGTACCGGGTGGTTGGCACCGTGATGGCTGAAGCGCATTTTCAGGGTTTTCGCGCCGATAGCGAGGCTGATCAGTTGGTGTCCCAAGCAAATGCCGAAAATCGGTTTGCCGCTTTCCATCAGTTTTTGTACGGCTTTGATGGCGTAGTCGCAAGGCTCGGGGTCGCCTGGGCCATTGGACAGGAATACGCCGTCAGGATTGAGTGCCAAGACATCTTCCGCGCTGGTTTGCGCCGGAACGACAGTCAGGCGGCAGCCGCGTGATGCGAGCATGCGCAGGATGTTGGTTTTGACGCCGAAATCGTAGGCGACGACGTGGTAAGGCTGTTCGGAAGGTGTAACGAAACCTTTGCCCAATTCCCATTCGCCTTCGGTCCATTCGTAAGTTTCTGTGCAGGAAACTTCTTTTGCCAAGTCTTTGCCGACCATGCTACCGAATGCGGCAATCAGTTCTTGTGCTTTTTCAACCGTAGCGTCCGCACCGGTCAAGATTGCACCGCCTTGTGCGCCTTTTTTTCACGCAACAGGGTAGTCAGGCGGCGGGTATCGATATCGGCGATGGCGACGGTTTTGTTGCGTACCAAATAGTCGTGCAGGCTTTCGGATGCGCGGAAGTTGCTGTGCAAGAGCGGCAGGTCGCGGATAATCAAACCGGCGACGTAAACGCTGCGGCTTTCTTCATCTTCGGCGTTGGTGCCGGTGTTGCCGATGTGCGGGTAGGTAAGGGTAACAATTTGTTTGCAGTAGGAAGGGTCGGTCAGGATTTCCTGATAGCCGGTCATGGAAGTGTTGAACACGACTTCGCCGGAAGTCGAACCTTCGTAACCGATTGATGTGCCGTGAAATACGCTGCCGTCAGCGAGAACGAGAAGAGCCGGAGTGGTCATGATGGAATCCTGTTTGCCTGATGATGGTCGGTTCGAAAAAAATGGGTCAGGCCGTCTGAAAAAAATAAAAAAATTGTTTACAAAAAGACAGCCTTCGGAAATCTCGGCTAAAAAAAAACACGCTCCGCAGCTTTGATTTTGCTGTGTAACGTGCTTTTTCAGACATAGCGGTCTATGCCGTAGAAGCAGTGTATTTTAAGTCAAAGTAATAGGAATTTCAAGCGTAGAGCAAATAATCGATAATTTAAAAATGTTTTATCTTTACGGTACAGTCCCTTGCTTTTGGAATGCCTGATGAATAAGGTTGAACTAAATATTCAGTCAGGCCGTCTGAAAACTGAGCAGGCAGATTGTTTCATTTTTGTTGTGTTTGAAATGCACGCTTAGGGAAATTTAGCCGAATCAAACATGAAACAGGCTGTTTATGCTAAAATCGTAGCCTATAAAAAATAAAAACAACGTCATTTTTAACTGAGATTATCCGATGAAAAAAGAACACATTATGCAAAACGCTCCATCAGGCCGCCATCGCCTCATTCATGCAAGCGTCGCTTCCGCTTTAGCGCTCATCAGTATTTCTGTTCAGGCAAATACGCAGCAATTTGCCCAAACTCCTTTTTACCTGCAAAACAAAACCGACGTCAGCGGCCAACCTAAAGTCAAACACAATATTATGTTTTTGATTGATGACTCGGGCAGTATGTTGGCTGATGCCAAGGGTGATTATGATGTTCCGGATAAAGACAAAAAGATCAATATTGCCAAATCTGCATTAAAGCAGGTTTTGCGTGAATACAAAGATCAGTTTAACTGGGGATTGCAGACTTTGCACAATAATCCTCGGTATTGGGTATGGGACAAATCGAAGAAGAGTGACCGTAATAAATTTCCATATTTAGAACTCAGTACGCCTAATGATGCAAAAGGCGATATGAAGGATTCTGAAGGCTTTACGGATGGTTCTGCCGGTCGAAACTGGGAATATGTCAGTAAAAAAGTAGATGAAATGCTGGCTTATCAAGGTACGCCGACAACGCGCCGTTATTATGAAGTCGTCAAAAATTTTGTCATCCCAAATATTAAATACCGTTGCCAGAAATCCTATGTTGTTGTGGTATCTGATGGTGATGCCAATATGAGTTGTAGCAATCAGGATGCCGGTGAGGATCCTCGCTTATCGCGCAATACCAGCTTCAACTACGATCGAGATTATTACTATTCAAACTACTACCGCGCCATCGAACATAGCGCGGATACGCCTGCATACCAATATTTCGGGCCGTCTGCAGCAAAGGCTTATGACGATAAATATGGAAAAGGTGAATTTTTCAACGATGGCCGTGGCTTTAGTGGATACTTTGACCTGCCACTTTATCAATATGATGCCCATATCCCGGAGCATGAAAAAAAAGTGATGTGCCAATATACCGATTATAAATTCGGTTATAGCGATTATTATCGTAGGCGAATGTGGATAGGTAGTGGCGAAATCATTGTTCCTATTTGGGATAGAAACTATGGTAATGAGAAACGCGGTATGCGTTTCTTTAGTCAGACTTTGGCAGAAAAAGACATCAAAACAGAAAAAGATGGCAAAGATGCTGCAGGCAAGAGCTGGGATGGTGATCCAAGCGATCCTAAAGGCGTAGATTATAGCAAGCAATTGGTTCAGACTTTTACCGTGGGCTTTGGTGAGGGAATCTCTCAAGTTGGGAGGGAGTATTTGGAAAAGGGTGCCAGTCGCCCAGAATGGTATTTTAATGCCTCAAAACCTGAAAAGTTGCTCGATGCTTTCAAGACCATTGTCGACAATATTGAAAATGACAGCAAGAATACGAAATTTGAAGGAGTATCCTCTACTGCGCCGGCAACGACCAGTATGGGTATTCCCGATATGGCGGCAACGGTTCATTTGAATACCGGCTCTTGGAGCAGTCAATTGCGGTTTTATAAATTAAACCGCGATGGTACGCCTATCAATACGACTGAGTTTGTCCAGCCATCATTTAATAACCGCCTCACTTTGGTTAATGACGGCAGTAAAACCTATTTCATCGATAGAGTTGCAGATAATGAGGCTTCAAATGCCGATTTTGGCATTTCAGACGGCAGTGCGAAAGATAAGTTGGAATGGAAAAATGCATTGCTGAAATGGACTGGCCGAGAAGGTAGTGATGAAACCATCAAAGCGGATGCGGAGACAAAGGGGTATAGCCAGTCTTATCGCATCCGTCCAACTGATCCTAATGATCCAAAGAAAGATGAACGTAATTTGGGCGATATTTTAGACGGTTCGGTTGCTTCGATTGGCGATAAACGCGATAACCGTCAAGAGTTTTTGGTCGCCGCTGCCAATGACGGCATGGTACATATTTTCCGTAATGCTACGTCTAACAATCCTTATGACTTGAAACTCAGCTATATTCCGGCAGGTATGGAGCGCGAGGACGATCAAGGTCAAGCGACAACTTTGGGTAAAGTTCTGAAAGATATTGCACGCGATGGTTACGGCTCCGGCACGCCACACCGCTATATGGTCAATGGTGGCTTTGTTCTCCGTCAAACGCCTGATAAGCAAACCTTTATGTTTGGTGCGATGGGACAGGGTGGACGCGGTGCATATGCGTTGAATATTGGTGCAGTAGCTAACAGTGATCGTAGTGGTTGGAATACGACTGTGCCTCTGTTTGAAACAAAAAAAGGCTCTGACAATAAGCTGGGTTATACCATTGGTTCGACACAAATCGGTCGTGTTTCTATCAAGCGCGATACTACTCCGGTCAATCTAAAATCTGATGTGCGCTATGCGGGCTTTTTGGCCAGCGGCTATCGTACTGAAGATGTGAACAGTGCCGACAATGAAACGGCTTTGTATATCTATGATATGACAGGTAAAGAAGCGGGTACGCAAGATACCGGTAAAAATGTTTCTAGTGCCGGTAATCTCTTGGCTAAAATTCCTGCACCGAATGGCAAAGGTGGCCTCTCCACCCCCACTTTGGTAGATACCGATTTTGACGGTATTGTCGATATTGCTTATGCCGGCGACCGTTACGGCAATATGTTCCGCTTTGACTTGAGTGGTGAAACACCGTCCAAATGGTCTGCGCAAATGATTTTCCAAGGTTCGGGTAATCAACCGATTACGTCTGCGCCTGCGGTATCACGCCGCAGTAAAGATAAGTATGTCGTTATTTTTGGTACGGGTAGTGAGATTTATCAGAATGAATTGACCAATACCAACGGTCAAATCAATGCCGTTTACGGTATTTACGACGATGTGTCTACTGATGAATCCAAAAAAGCAGTTTTGGCAAACAGCAGTGAGTTGGAACAGCAAACCAGAGAAAGTGACGGCGAACACATTTATGTCAGCGACAATAAGGTTGGCGAAGGCAAAAAAGGCTGGAGCCTGACTTTAGGTCCGAATGAACGTGTGACCGTCAAACCAACGATGATTTTGCGTACAGCCGTTGTAACCATTCGTAAGTATGAAAGCAAAACAATTCATACTGACTCTTCCAGTACCGATGTTTGTTTGCCGGACAGTACGTCCACACAAACGACAGCGAAAACGATTATTCTGGGCGTAAATGCTGAAAACGGCGGCCGTTTGGGCTTGCGTGATGCGCGTATCTCCAGCAAAGATCGTACGTTTTTTATCAAACGCGAGAATAATGGCCAGATTTATTACGCCAACGGTATGACTTTTGATGGTGTTATCAACTTTACTTATATGAATTCCAGCAAAGCCGACGATTCTCCGGTCACTGCCGATGGCGATAGCGGCGGCACAGGTACGGATAAGGAGCTGAACGCTACGCCGAGCGTGCCAAACAATAAATGTTTTGCAACCAAAGGTGATCGCAGTCTCTTGTCCAATCAATTGGTCAGCCTGGAAGTACAAGGCCGTACATGCGGACTCAAACGCATCAGCTGGCGTGAATTGTTCTTTTAATTTGTAAGGCTTGAATATCGAGGCCGTCTGAATTTTTCAGACGGCTTTTTCTGTTGAGTGGTAGTAATTGAGAGATGCTGGATTAAAAAATGGAAAACCTTGTTTGTGGATATAACAAGGTTTGATCAAATTGAGAGCTTTGATAAAGCTAAACAACAGACTTGGACTATTCTTTTTTAATTTTCTACTATTTAGCTGAGAAGTTAAAAGGCCGTCTGAAAAGATATTTTTCAGACGGTCTGAGACCTTTGCAAAATTCCCCAAAATCCCCTAAATTCCCACCAAGACATTTAGGGGATTTCTCATGAGCACCTTCTTTCAGCAAACCGCACAAGCCATGATCGCCAAACACATCGACCGCTTCTCACTATTGAAGTTGGATCAGGTGATTGATTGGCAGCCGATCGAGCAATACCTGAATCGTCAAAGAACCCGTTACCTTAGAGACCACCGCGGCCGTCCCGCCTATCCCCTGTTATCCATGTTCAAAGCCGTCCTGCTCGGACAATGGCACAGCCTCTCCGATCCCGAACTCGAACACAGCCTCATCACCCGCATCGACTTCAACCTGTTTTGCCGTTTCGACGAACTGAGCATCCCCGATTACAGCACCTTATGCCGCTACCGCAACCGGCGGCGCAAGACGACACCCTGTCCGAATTATTGGAACTGATCAACCGCCAACTGACCGAAAAAGGCTTAAAAGTAGAGAAAGCATCCGCCGCCGTCATTGACGCCACCATTATCCAGACCGCCGGCAGCAAACAGCGCCAGGACATAGAAGTCGATGAGGAAGGACAAGTCAGCGGCCAAACCACACCGAGTAAAGACAGCGATGCCCGTTGGATAAAGAAAAACGGCCTCTACAAACTCGGGTACAAACAACATACCCGTACCGATGCGGAAGGCTATATCGAGAAACTGCACATCACCCCCGCCAATACCCATGAGTGCAACCACCTGTCGCCTTTGTTGGAGGGCATTGCCGAAGATACGACCGTCTATGCCGATAAAGGCTACGACAGTGCGGAAAACCGGCAACATCTGGAAGAGCATCAGTTGTTAGACGGCATTATGCGCAAAGCTCACCGCAAACATCCACTGTCGGAAGCACAAACCAAACGCAACCGATATTTGTCGAAGACCCGTTATGTGGTCGAACAGAGCTTCGGTACGCTGCACCGTAAATTCCGCTATGCGCGGGCAGCCTATTTCGGACTGAGCAAAGTGAGTGCACAAAGCCATCTAAAGGCGATGTGTTTGAACCTTTTGAAAGCCGCCAACAGGCTAAGTGCGCCTGTTGCCGCCTAAAAAGCGGCCGGATGCCTGATTATCAGGTATCCAAGGGGGGATTAAGGGGTATTTGAGTAGGATCAGTGGATCTTTGAAACAAAAAAACAGCCGAAAATCTTTGTTTAGGTTTCGGCTGTCGGGGAAAAGACTTTTTTTGCAAAGGTCTCGGTCTTTGATTTAAAAAAAGAGCTAATCAAGGAGCGCATTGT
>BNJU01002665.1_pt1 | contig 36609 bp, 55 predicted proteins | sample 8539281 | NCBI WGS metagenome assembly BNJU01 (sample SAMD00202456, study PRJDB9452) | human saliva metagenome | isolation source: human saliva | place: Japan
GCGAAATACCTCCCCGTTTTAAGTTTCAACTATCTATGGCGCTAGTGGTTTAGCGCTAAGACTACCGCGCCCTGCTACAATGGGCGTATGCCCGATATTGACCTACTCGAAATGCTCAGCGAGACCCCCGATTTTGAGCACAGCGTTGTGATCTTCCCGGATCGCGACATGTTGCGCCGCGTATTCCAGCCGTTTGTGGGGCAGTATGACCACGTATACCGCACCTACTGCCTGCACCGTGCGGAATACCTGGAGGACCGCAAACGTAAGGCGCGCCTCTACCTGCGCACCCCCAAGCAGATCACGGTGGTTAATCGTAATCGTGCCATTGATGGCGCGGTGCGTGCCTATATTGCGCCCGGCGTGGAGGTTACCGACATGATGGCTGTCAACATGCTGGCCTCTGGTATTAAAGGAGATACTCCCTACTGACGCAGTGGGGCTGATCTGACATGGCCGAAAAGCACGACCGCATAGACGAGCTGCGTCAGCTCCTGGTTGTCACCTGGGAGACTATCGGGCAGGTTAAGCCTGAGGCAGTGTCGGCTCTACTGAATACGGCTAACCGGCTGTCCCGTGATCTGTATGAGCTGGAGAATCCGGGCTCTGCCACCGCTCCCGCCCCTGTGGAAGATGGGGCGACGGCGGTTTCTATTTTCCAGGCTAGGATGCGTAAGCGTGACACACGGTCTGCATCCTAGCCGGGAGGCGCTGGAAGCTTCTCAGCGGCCTGTCGTGGCTGTTGCGTCCCCCGCGATTGATTCGCTGGGGGATTTGGCTGCGTCTCTGGCTGCTGATTATGGGCTGACTCCTGACCCCTGGCAGGCATGGGTGCTCGATAATTGGCTGGCGACTGCTGGGGATAACTGGGCTAACATGACGTGCGGTTTGGCGGTGCCGCGTCAGAATGGCAAGAACGCTGCGCTGGAGATTCGTGAGCTTTTTGGCTCGATTGGTCGTGGTGAGCAGATCCTGCACACTGCCCATGAGGTTAAGACAGCCCAGAAGCATTTCCGCCGCTTAAAATATTTTTTTGGCCAGAAAGCCAATGATCCCGGCGCTAAATTCCCTGAGCTGAATGCCCTTGTTAAGACTGTCCGTAACGTCAACGGGCAGGAGGCTATTTACCTCAAAAACGGCGGTTCTATTGAGATAGCGGCTAGATCAAAGAATAGTACTCGCGGCTTTACTGTTGACGTGCTGGTGATGGATGAGGCTCAGCAGCTGACTGATGAGGCGCAGGAAGCTCTTTTGCCTACCACGTCGGCGGCACCGCTGGGTGACCCCCAGTGGATCTATACCGGTACTCCGCCTGGGCCGTCTGCTGAGGGAGAGGTGTTTTCGCGTGTGCGTCGTGACGCGCTGTCGGGTGAGTCTATGCGTACCTGCTGGGATGAGTGGTCCCCGCCTGGCCAGCCGCGCTCGCTGGCTGATGTCGATTTGGATGACCGGGACCTGTGGGTGCGCACTAACCCTGCGGTTATGTCTGGCCGCTTGCGGTTGGAGGTTATCGAGGCGGAGCGCAAGCGGTATTCTGACGATGGTTTTGCCCGCGAGCGCTTGGGCTGGTGGGCGTCGGATGATGCTACCCGCCGCCTGATTAGTCTGGATGATTGGGAGGCTACTGGGGTAATGAATCTGCCTCCTGAGCTGACCGGTGACAAGGCAGTGCGTGCGCTGGGTGTGGCTTTCGAAGGATGGGCGGCGCGCTGCGGTGGCCGGCGCGTTGCACGACCGAAAGTCTGGCCTGTCGCACGTAGAGCTGATCGGCCTGGATAGCGGCGATTTTTCGTCTATGAGTAGCGCGGCGTTGGCTGATTGGCTGTATGAGCGTCGGTCTCGCTATTCGGCGGTGGGTGTGTCTGGCAGGTCGGGTGCACTGGCTTTGCAGCAGGATTTGCGCGCCATGAAGCCGCCGCGCAACTACCTGCGCATCCTGGATAACCAGGAGTACTTCACCGCGTGCTCTGGTTTCCTGAACGCCGTGCGGGGCCGTACGGTTTCGCACCCTGGTGGGTATAATGCTAGTAGTGATCCCCTGGATGCGTCTGTGGGGGTGTCAGACAAGAAAATTCGTACGGCGGACGGTGCCTGGGGCTGGCACTCGACAGCTGGGGAGGGTGACGAGGTGCCTTTGGAAGCGGTAAGTGTCGCGTTGTGGATGGCGCGGACTACACGTCGTCGTCCTAATCGGAGGCAGGAGGCTCTAGTATGAGCACTAATGCAGATTTGCGGCTTATTGCGGGTATGGGGCCGCAATTGTTTACCGCGCTAGTGTGGTGGGCCTGCCTGACGATCTACAGGCGACGCTTAACACCCTGGTTAACACCTGGCAGGCCAGGTACCCGGGTAACGCCAGGCGGCAGTCTTATTTGGACTGCAAGGTTTTTGTAGAGTCGTTAAATATTGCGCTTCCGCGCGAAATTGCCCGTGACTTACGCATTGTGTCTACATGGCCAGAAAAAGCTGTGTTTTCGTTGGTATCCCGGTGTCACTGGGACGGTGTGGTTGCGCCTGACGGGTCCGAGGATCCTTATGGGCTTTCCTCGATTTTGGAAGAAAATCGCTTTGCCACGGAAATAGGCCAGGCTATCGCTAGCGCGGCTACCCATGGTGTGGCTTTTTTGGCTACCCTGCCGGGTGACGTGTCGGCTGGTGACCCGTCTGTGCTGGTGCTGCCGTATTCGGCCATGACGGCGGCTGCCCTGTGGGATCGCCGCCGCCGTGGTATTAGCGCCGGGCTCCTGATCAATGACGTGGATTATCTTGGCCGGCCTACTGAGCTTATTTTGCTGACTCCGCAGGTCATGGTGAGCATGGCCCCGCTTGGCTCTCAGGGTTGGTTTGTGACGGGCCATGTCGAGCACCACCTGAACCGCACGCCCATGGAGGCGCTTGTGTATCGGGGTAACCTTGACCGTCCGCTGGGGCGCTCGCGGCTGACTGATGGCGTGCTGTCAATTGTTGATCGCGCGGTGCGCGCGTCCATGCGTATGGACCTGTCGTCTGAGCTGTTTACCGCGCCCGGCCTGCTGCTGCGTGGCGTGGACGAAGCCACGTTTGACAAGATTAAGCACTCTTGGAGCTGGCAGCTGGGGTCTGTGAAGGGCCTGTCTAGGGATGAGGATGGGGATATTCCCGAGGTGGATACAATCCCACAGCAATCCATGCAGCCGTATGTGGATCAGCTGCGTGAATTGGCGCAGGAGCTGGCCGGCGCGCTGTCCCTGCCGGTCGGCTCGCTGGGCATCGTGCAGGATAATCCCTCGTCCGCGGATGCGATCTATGCGGCGCGTGAGGAGCTGGTGACTGAAGCCAGCGATTTTAACGACGCGAACAGCTACGCGCTGAACCGCGTGTACCGCAATATCATTATGCTGCGCGATGGCTGGCTGCCTGATGATGCGGCGCGTATTTCGACGCACTGGCGCAACCCCGCCCGCCCGTCTATCGTCTCGCAATCGGATGCGATGATTAAGCAGATTCAGGCTATCCCGGAGCTCGGTAAGACTGATGTGGCTCTGGAGGAGCTGGGCTATACGCGTCAGCAGATCGCGCGTATTCGTGCCCAGGTGGAGCAGAGCCGGGGCCGGGATAATCTTGACGCGATTCTGCGTGGCGCTCGCGGTGAGGCCGGTACGGTATGACGTCGCTAGCTGAGGTTGAGGCGTATGACGACATGGTGCGGGCTGTCCTGACGGGTGCTGAGGATCAGTTGGCGGTGTTGTTTCAGGGCCTGAATTTTTCTGACGTGCCTCTGGCGCGTGAGGAGCTGACCAGGTTTTTGTCTCAGCTGGTGGATACGTATGGTGGGGCCATGATCCAGGGTGCATTGGATTGGTATCAGGCTTTGCGGCCTGCCTACCGTATCGCCTATACGCCTGAGGCAATTGTGCCTGCAGGGTCTGTGGAGCGTGTGGAGCGCCTGAGCCGCTATGTGGCTGGTATGGGTCGTGATGACCCGGCTAGGGCTATTCGTACTGTGGCGGGTGCGATTAGTCGTGAGATCCAGTTGGGTGCGCGTCGGTCTGTGCTGCGGGCTGCGGACCTAGACCCTAGCGCACCGCGATTCGCGCGCGTCCCAGTGGGTAAAACTTGCGCTTTTTGCACTATGCTGGCTTCGCGCGGGTGGGTGTACCACTCTAAAGATCTTGCTGGCGGCGCGGGGCATGAGTTCCATGACCTGTGTAACTGCAGGATTGTGCCGGATTGGGAGCACAAGGGCCTGCCGGGGTATAAGCCTGATGACATGTATAGCGCATATTTGGCTGCGCGTCGTGAGGCGGTAAAAGCGGGTGTAAAAAACCCGGATGCTGCTATAATTGCCTCATATATGAGGAATACCCGTCCCGATCTTTTTACTGATGGCCTGGGGGTCGAGCGATCCTCGCGCCCACTACGGTCACAGAAACTAGAGCGGCTGGCGGTGTCCCTGGAGAAGGAGAACACAAATGAGCACCAAGACTAAAGCTGAAGCCACTGAGGCTAAGCCCGTTGAAGCCGCTGAGGCTCCTGCCGCTGAGGCTAAGCCCGTTGAAGCCGCTGAGGCTCCTGCCGCTGAGGCTAAGCCCGTTGAAGCCGCTGAGGCTCCTGCCGCTGAGGCTAAGCCCGCTGAAGCCGCTGAGGCTCCTGCCGCTGAGGCTCCTGCCGCTGAGGCTCCTGCCGCTGAGGCTCCTGCCGCTGACGGCATTCAGGCTACAATGGACACTCTCCGGGCAGCTGTGAAGACTCTGACTAGTAAGCTCCAGGAGACCCAAGACCGCCTGGAGGCCAAAGAGCGCGCCGAGCGGCGCGCGCAGCGTCTAGAGAAGGCGGGCATTCCCACTCAGCTCGGCTCCTTCATTCGTGATGACGCGGATTTGGAGGCCCTGAATGATGCTCTAGCGAGCCTCGCTAAGTCCGCTCCGGCGTCTGTTGGGGCTGTCCCCACACCTACACTTCCTACTGTGGGGACAAAGAACCCCGGTGGGGAAATTCTCAGCGTAGATGAAATGATTGCCCGCGCTGAGGCAAACGGCGACCGCGCCGCGCTTTCCAGCCTGAAGCTGGCTAAGCTTGCCGCTATCTCTTCTAACCTACTCTAGGAGGAACAATGGCCGGAATCACTGGTCAAGGGAATCTTTACAACCTGCCTAACTACGTAGGGGACCTGTTTTTGGTCTCCAAGGGTGACACGCCTTTCCTATCTGCTATCGGCGGTCTAACCGGCGGCGAGTCTGCTGGCTCTACCATTATTGAGTGGCAGACCGAGGACCTGCGCGACGCTGATATTACCCGTCAGCGCGTTGAAGGTGCCACCGCTCCTAATGGCGAGGCGCGTGTGCGTTCTCGCGTGTCTAACGTCCTGGAGATTCACCAGGAGACTGTGGAGCTGTCGTACACTCGGCAGGCCACCAACCGTATGCGCTCCACTGATGGCGAGAAGCTGGTGACCATCGGTACCACTACTCTGCCCGAGGATGAGCTTCAGCATCAGATCGATCTGGCGTTGAAGCAGGTCGCTAGGGATGTGAATAAGGCTTTTATTGCGGGCACTTACCAGAACCCGGCAAATAACACCCAACCGCGCAAGACGCGCGGCTTGGTCGAGGCCATCACCACTAACGTGGTGGCCGGTACTGGCGCGCTGACCGAGAATATGGTCCTCGATACCATGCAGAAGGTGTGGGAGACCGGCGGTATTCGTGAGGGCGAGACCCGCACGATTATCGTGGGCGCGAAGATGAAGCGAGCACTCTCCAAGGTGTTCATCACCGACAAGGGGTATCACGAGACCTCGCGCGAGGTTGGTGGCGTAAATGTGAGGGTGATTGAGACTGACTTTGGTCAGTGCAATATCATGCTTGATAATGATGTCCCCTCCGACACTCTTTTGGTTGTGTCTCTCGAGGAGTGCGCGCCGGTGTTCCTGGAAATCCCCGGCAAGGGCTCCTTCTTTGCGGAGCCGTTGGCTAAGACCGGCGCGTCCGACAAGGTGCAGCTTTACGGTGAGATTGGCCTTAAGTATGGGGCTGAGCAGCACCACGGTAAGCTGAAGGTCACCGGAGCCTGATACGCGCAGCAGGTGGGGCTTGAATATGAGTTCCACCTGCTGACCTATACGAGGAGAGCATGTCAATGGATGTCCAGTCCACTATTTACCCTGAGCTAATCCTGGTATTTCCGTCGGGCTATGTCCGTTTTTTGGGTGGATCAGCTACTATCACCGACAGAGCCCTGCAGGCTGAGGTCCGTGCGCTCGCGGCCCATGCCGACGACTTGGGACTGATTGTCCCCGACGAACCCGCGAGCGCCAAGCCCGCAAAGGCCGCCCGGAAGTCTGGCGGGGGTCTGGTCTAGTATGGCGTCTTTTGCCTCGCTTGATGAGTTGCGCTACCGTCTGTTGCCTGATGAGGTGGCGGTGGTGGACGCAAATCCTGCGCGCGCGCAGATCCTCCTAGATGATGCTAGCGAGCTTATCCGGCAGCGCTGCACAGGATGGGAGCGTGCGCGTGATGCAGTGCTGACTGCGGTTGTGTGTCGTGTGGTTGCGCGTGCGTTGCGTCAGCGTCCGGCGGGTGTGGCGGGTGACGCGACTCAGCTCACTCAGACTACCGGCCCTTTCGCAATGTCTATGGCATGGTCTAATCCGTCGGGGGAGCTTTTTCTTACCAGGCAGGATAGGGATGATGTGAACGGCGCTACGACCTCATTTTTTGGTTGCACCAACACTCTGACCCGGGGCGGCGACTGATGGGCTCGATGGATGCTTGGAAGGAGGCAGCCACGCTTTTGCGCCGGGCTGAGCCTAAACGCGACCCGCTGGGGGTCGCGTTTAGGTCGCGGGATGTGCGGGAGATTGCGCTTGCCCCGGCCTTGGTTGCTCCTACGGAGTCTGATAACCGTGAGGGTACTGGGGAGGATTACCAGACGCGCGAGGGGGTCACCCTGTATTGGGACTCGCGGGCTGAGGGCCCGCGCGAGGTGCTGCCGGGTGACCGTGTGCGTTTGCGTGGCGGGGTGTGGGAGCCTGTCGGCTCCCTGGTAGAGTATCCCCTGGGAGTGTATTTGAGGCTGCGGAAGGAGACCCCGCGTGAGCGTTAGGTTTAAGCCCAGCCGTAAGGCGGCTAGGGACCTCCTGAAGAGCCAGGAGGTGCAGGCTATGTTGGCTAGGGAGGCGGCGCAGATTGCGGCGCGTGCTGGCGCTGGCTTTACGTCTGGTGTGCGTGTGGGTCGGGATCGTGCCCGGTCCTATGTGCTGCCTGAGACGTATGCTGCTCGTAAGCGGCAGATGCGCGGTCACGTGCTGGAGCGTGCGGTGGGAGGGGGTCACGCATGAGCCACCCATTGCCCGACCTGCAGAGGCTGGTTATTGATTATCTGAGCCAGCCGGGCATTGTTCGCGGTCTTGAGGATATGCTGGAGGGTACCACGGTGGGCGGCGTCCGTCCGACTACCGACGAGGACCCACATCCTTATGTGCTGGTGCTGGCTACTGGTGGCCCTGGTCAGCATGACCGCGTGCTGTACACGGCACAGATCACTATTGATTGTTATGCCGCCACGTCTTGGTGGGCGGGTGAGCTTGCCCGCCGTGTGGGGGATGCTGTTCACGCCCTACCTAGCGCGCCTGGGCCGGTTGCTGTTGTGCAATCTCCTGCCCCAGCTGAGCTGCCCGACCCGGACACAGATATGCGTCGCTATACTGCGACGTACCAAGTAACTGCGAAGTTAGGAGCAAGTTATGGCACTGACCAACGCTGACAACGCCTTTATGGCGGGCTCAGAGAAGGATACATTATATTTGGGCCCTGCTGGCCTAGACCTGTCCACCATCACCAACCTGAACACTGCTTTGCCTTCGGGTATGGTGGATGCTGGCTGGATTACCGAGGATGGTTTTACGCTGGGTATGAGTGACTCTGCGGATAAGATTCGCGGTCACCAGAACCATGGTGTGGTGAGGACTTACATGAGTGAGTCCTCCACCACTTTGAAGGCGGCTCTGCTTGAGTCTAAGCTGGGGCTGCTCAAGCAGTACCTGGGTGTCACCAAGACCGAGAAGGTTACCACCGGCTCCGACTCTATTACCCGCCTGGAGGTTTCGACCTCCCGCAAGGTCGAAACCATGACCGGCGTACTGGACCTGTTCGACGTCAGCACCGGTAAGCAGCGCCGTTATGTGTTTAAGCGCCTGGAATTGGGCGAGCGCTCCGACGTGTCGTACAAAGTAGGCGAGTTGACCGCTTACGAGTATAACTTGGAGGTCCTAGATGGCTATGTCCTCCTCACCAATGAGGGCGGCCTGGCTGTCGCCTAACCCCCTATTCTCCCGTCGTCGCGTTGCGTCTGTTCTCCCGACGCGACGGCGGGCAATTATCCCCTGGAGAGCAGATTTAGGGAGAACAGAAGCATGACTACCACTAAGAAGCCGTCCGCAGCCGAGCTGGCCCGCCGTGAGGCTCAATCCAAGGCCGATAAGGGTGAGCCGCAGCCTATTCATGTTGAGGTGATGGGTGTTTCACTGGATGTGGACCCTACTGAGGTTGACGACTACGACGCTATGGTGTCGATGGATAACGGCGATTTTCGTCCCTATGCTAGCTCTACTTATCCCGGATGAGGACGCACGCCAGGCGGCTCTAGACTCTCTACGCGAGGAGTCTGGCAAATTACGCTATTCCCGCGTTGTGGAATTTGTGCAGCTGGTTTTCCAGGCTATCGGCCAGGGAAACTGATTGGCCTTACGCGCTTCCTGGAGGATTACTGGGAGGTGCTGGAGGCCGACTTCCAGCTCACCTATCACCTCGACCTAACTGGGGCTTTTACCGGCGCCCTGTCGCTGCGTCGTGTCAGGGTGTTGATCGATAATTTGCCTCCTGGGTCGTTGTTGCGTAAGCGTATGGGCGGCGCGGCGGCCTGGACAGACGAGGTGGCAGCGACTTTCGCCGCTGGGCATCGTCTCGAGGGTATAATTGTCACATCTACGGGCGGCAAGAAAAATGACGTGCCTAAACCTGCTAAACCGCCTGAGCCTGGCTGGTTTGAGAAGGCGGAGGCTGATCGAATTAGGCGCGAGGAGAAAGCCCGTAGGTGGATCGCGGCGCATGGTTAGGAGCGGACAATGGCTGAGAATGGTTTCTCCCTGGGGACAGCGTGGATTCAGATTTCGCCGTCCCTGAAGGGGCTTAATGCAGCCATCCGCAAGGAGCTTGGCGATGTCGATACCCGGCCTGCTGAGTACAAGATTGAGTCTGGCCTTGGCGGTGCTTTTAAGAGTGCCGCTAAGGCCGGCGCTCTCTCGCGCTGGGGGCTATGGGAGCCCTTGGTGCGGCGGTCGGTTTTGCGGATATCGCCAAGGAAGCCATAAACGCGAGCGATGCCACAGACAAGTTTAAGAACACTTTGTCTTTTGCCGGCGTTGCGTCCGGTGAGATTGCGAAGCTGACGAAGAGCACCAAGAAGTATGCCGATGATACAGTATATGAGCTGAGCGATATCCAGAACATCACAGCCCAGCTAGCTGCTAATGGCGTTAAAGGTTACGACCAGCTGGCGGAAGCGGCTGGTAACCTGAATGCTGTTGCTGGCGGTAATGCTGAAACGTTTAAGTCAGTGGGTATGGTGCTTACCCAGACGGCCGGTCAGGGCAAGCTCACTACCGAGAACTGGAACCAGTTGGCGGACGCGATCCCCGGCGCGTCTGGTAAGCTTCAGGAAGCGCTGCTCAAGAATGGCGCCTACACCGGCAACTTCAGGGATGCCATGGCTAAGGGCGAGATCACGGCGGATGAATTCAATAAAGCCATTCTTGATCTCGGTTTCACTGATGTTGCTAAGCAGGCTGCGACTTCCACTAGCACTATTGAGGGTGCTTGGGGTAATTTGCAGGCGGCTTTGGTTACGGGTGGCATGGATATTGTTGACCGTATTAAGCCTGCGCTGACGGGCTTAATGAGTTCTGTGGCTGATGGTGCTACCGTCGCTTTGGCTGGATCGATAAGAGTCTTTTCCCGGCGCTGGAGTCCATCTATAAGCTAGTCACCACTGGCCAGTATGATGGTAATCTTTTTGGGCTTGCCGCTGATTCGCCTGTGATTACGGCTCTGACCGAGATTAAAGACACTGGTATTTCCCTATATAACTGGGTAGTTGGCACGCTTGTCCCCGGTGTGAAGTCTTTCTTCAATCTCGCCATTAATGGCGATTTCGACGGGGGCTTCTTCGGTGTCGAGGAAGATTCCGGCCTTGTTGATTTCATTCTGTCTGTGCGCGACAACGTCAAGGATACCTGGTCGTTCCTATCTAAATCGGTTATTCCCGGCGTGCGGTCTTTCCTGAGCGACGTAATTTCGTCGCCCTTCTGGCGTACGCTAGGGGGTTTCTTTGGCTCGCTGATCCAGAATAAAACCGTTTTGACTGCTGTCGTGGGTGGCTTTATCGCCTGGAAAACGGTTACCGGCACCCTTAGCCTGGTCGCCCTGACTGTCCAGATTTGGAATAATGTCAGGGCTTGGACGGCGTCTAAAGTGGCCAAGGCTGCTGACCTTGCTGAGACTATCGCGCTTAAAGCCATGTTGGCGGGTGATTTTCTGCGTAGCATTGTGCAGCAGGGTGTGCAGGTGGCGCGTACTACGGCGGCTTGGGTGGCGCAAAAGGCCGCCATGGTTGCGGGTAGGGTGGCTACCGGCGCGTATACTGCGGCCCAGTGGCTGTTGAACGCGGCTCTGAACGCCAACCCAATCGGGCTTATTGTGGCGGCTATTGCCGCCCTGGTGGCGGCGCTTGTCCTGGCGTATAACAAATCTGAGACCTTCCGTAACGTCATTAATGCCGCTTGGTCGGGTATTCAGAGCGCCGTGGGCACTGTGGTGGGTTGGTTCCAGTCTTATGTGCTGCCGGTGTTTAAGGCCATCTGGGAGGGTATCAAGATCGCGATTTGGGTTGTGGTGTCTGCTGTCGCAATCTATATCAACACTTGGAAGGCCGTTTTCCAGGGTATCGCTGATTTTCTTGTCACTTATGTGTGGCCTTATATTCAGACTGCCTGGAATGGTATTCAGGCTGGTGTGCAGGCGCTTTGGGGTTACATCCAGACGGCCTGGAATGGCATCCAGTCGGCTGTGCAGGTGGTGGTTGATTGGATTAGCACCTATGTGCTGTCTGCTATTTCTGCGGTGTGGGATGGTATCAAGACGGGTGCTAGCCTCCTGTGGTCTGGTATCCAGTCCGCCTGGAATGGTATCCAGTCGGCTGTGCAGACTGTGGCGGGCTGGTTCCAGTCTTACGTCCAGCCGGTGATTAATGCCGTGTGGGACGGTATCAAGAGCGGCGCTAATGCTTTGTGGTCTGGTATCCAGGCCGTCTGGAATGGCATCAAGGCCTCGGTAAATACCGTGGTGGGCTGGTTCCAGTCTTACGTCCAGCCGGTGATTAATGCCGTGTGGGACGGTATCAAGAGCGGCGCACAGTCGCTCCAGTCGTCTATCACGTCGGTATGGAATGGCATCAAGACAGCTATTAATTCTGTGGTCAACTGGATGAGTGGCGCACTTTCGACGGCTGTTTCATCGGTCGCCAGTGGCATTAAAAGCGCTTTCCAGTCCATGAAAGATGGCTTGACCAGCATCTGGAATGGCGTGAAGGGCGTAGCCGCTGCGCCTATCAACTTTGTGATTAATTCCGTCTACACCAACGGAATTAAAAAGACAGCCGATAGCATGGCGTCTAAGTTAGGCTTATCTTTCCGCCTGCCGGCGGTTGCGGCTATCCCCGGGTATGCGTCTGGTGGTGTGCTTCCCGGCTACACGCCAGGCCGCGACATCTACCATTTTTTCTCGCCCGACGGTGGTGGCGCGCTCGCCCTGTCCGGCGGCGAGGCCATAATGCGCCCGGAGTGGGTGCGCGCAGTAGGTGGCCCTGAGGCTGTGGCGCGGATGAACTCGGCTGCCCGCTCTCACTCGAACGCCATCCCCGGTGGGGACACTGGGGTTAAGTTCGCGGCTTTCGCGGACGGCGGTATTTGGGGATCTGTTTGGGGCTCTGTCAAGGGCGCGGCTAAGAGCGCCTGGGAGTGGACCAAGGACGCTGCGGACACGGCGGGCAAGATTATTGCCGACCCGGTGGGGGCGGTAGCGAAGTTCATTAAAGAGCCGGTCGCGGTCATGATGCGTAGCCTACCCGGTACAGGCATGATCACTGACTCTATGAAGTCCGTGCCTAATATTTGGATCGACGGGTTTGCGCGTTGGTTGAAGGGTGAGACTCCCAAAATGGGGGCTACCGACATTGTCAATGCTGCCCGCAAAGCAATCGGCGTGCCCTATGTTTGGGGCGGTTCTTCTATCCCGCCTGGGCTGGACTGTTCGGGCCTTGTATATTGGGCTGCCCACCAGATGGGCAGTAAGATCCCGCGCCTAACAGCGGCTGGCTACCAGTCCGGCGCTAGCGGGGGCGGTAACGCGAATGTGCCCGGTCATCTGCTGTTTTGGGGTAATCCTGCCTGGCACGTTGCTATTGCGTCTGGTGGCGGGCGCATGGTTGAGGCCCCGAAGCCAGGGTCTTTTGTGCGTGAAACGGGTATTTGGGGTTCGCCTACCGCGGGGGCGTATAAGTTCGACAATGGCGGTTACATCCAGCCGGGCGTGACTACCGTACTGAACGCTACGGGCAGGCCGGAGCCTGTGTTTACGTCCAGTCAGTGGGAGGCTTTGCAGCGTCATGCCGCTGGGGCTGGCGCGCCTGATACCCTGGTTGTGGTAGACGAAGAAGGGCAGTTGATGGCGTGTATGCGCGTGGCTGCTAAGGGCGTGGTTGATGATGCTTTGGCCCCGGCGTCCCGGTCGCGGGTGCGTGACCTGCTGGGCTCTGGCTTCTAGTAGGGAGATGGTGTAGCGCATGGCTACTGTATGGTCCGCGTCTAGCGGGTACATGTTTATTGGTATCGCCCTGTCGTGGTCGGGTAATCCCGCTAGCGGGTCGGTGACTGTCACGGCGGAGGTTACCGCCTGCTCCGACGGCTACGGCCACGACTGGACTAGCCAGTGGAGCTGGTGGGGTTACTCGGGTTCAGGCTCGGCGCCCTTCTCTTTCCATTCAGGTTTTGGGCAGACTGTTTACAAGCAAATCTCGAAGTGGTCTTTTAACGTCCCACTCAAATATGGGTCAACCACCAAGGTTGGTATCGGCGCTAGCCTGGGGCCGATCTGGAACGGCGGCAGGCCCGCTGTCGAGAACTACATAACCCTGCCGGCGCGCCCTATCAGCGCGCCTAACGCACCCACCGGCGTGCGGGCTACTCGCGTGAGTGACTCCCAGATCACTGTCAGCTGGACCGCGCCGCTCTCCACGGATGCGCGCCCGGTGGGTAGTTACATGGTGGAGCGCCGCGCGGATGAGTCGCCCAGCTGGGGTGTCGTAGCCCAGGTGAGGGGCGCGACGTCACTAGCGTCCCTGAATGTGTCTGCCGGTCACCGGTATGTGTACCGTGTGAAAGCCGTTAACAGCGCGGGCGGGTCTGCCTATGCTCAGGCTGACCAGGTGTATACGACTCCCCCCCCGCGCCGATTAACGTCCGTGCTGAGAAAAACGTTGACGGCGATATCGTCGTTACCTGGGGTAATAAAGCCCCCTACACACCCACTCGGTGGGATATATACGACGGCCCGACGCGTGTCGGGCAGGTTACACTAAACACCCAGGACGCGCGGTGGGTGCACAGGTCGCCCCGCCTGGACGTCACCCACCAGTATCAGGTGGTTTGTGTTGGTGGGACTCTGGAGTCCCCTAAGTCAGACCTGTCCAATGTTGTACAATTGTTGGCGCGTCCGAACGCGCCAGAACCGGTGTCTGATGGTATTTATTTCCCATCTGACGCACCAGTCACCCTGGCATGGCGGCATAACCCCACCGACTCCAGCCCACAGACCCGATACGTCATCCAGTACCTGAATAAAGGTACAGGCGCGTTGAGCCCTGAGATTGATCGGCGCGACACTGCCCAGGAGGCCTCAGTTGGCTTGCTTCCGGCTGGCGTGTATGAGTATTGGGTGCAGACTTGGGGCTTGCACGCTGACGGCTCCCCCGTCTCGCGCCGCGCGACTTTCTATGTTGAGGACCGTCCGCTTGTGTCGATTCTGGCGCCGGATGAGACGGTGAAAACATCTTTTACCGAAGTGAATTGGTCGTATTCTCAGACGCAGGGCGCGCCTGCGCAGTCGCGTGCCCGCGTGGACCTGTACCAGGATAGCAGCTTGGGGCTACTGGTTGAGTCTCAGGAGGTGCGCGCCCCGGTGACTCGCGTCCGTCTGGCCACACACTTAGAGAATGACCAAACCTACCGTGTGGTTGTGGTGGCGGCTAACGCCCATGACGTGGAGTCGCTGGAGGCGGTTCAGACTTTCACTGTCGCTTATGAGCAGCCACCCGCTCCCCATGTGCACCCTGAGTGGGATGATGAGGACGGGTGCGTGCGTGTGCGCGTGGTGAATCCAGCCCCGGAGGCGGGTAAGCCAGCTGCTGTGCGTAACCGTGTGGAGCGTAGCGACGACGGCGGGGTCACGTGGGTGACGATCACGGAGGATCTGCCCGTGTCGGGCACTTTCTGTGACTACCAGTCGACTAGTCACGGCGAGGCCCTGTACCGTGTGACGGCTACGTCTGAATTGCCGTCGTCGGCGGCTACCACTGAGAGCCTGGCTATCGAGTCGTGGGCTATGTGGGTTGGTGGGGGCAGAGACTTTGGCGTGACCGCGCCGCTGAGGTGGGACCCGCTGCACTCATGCAAGACAGGCCTTGCCAACCGCAAATTGTATCGCTTCGCAGGACGTACTAAGGCTGTGGAGATGTCGGGTAGGCACCGTGCAAAGACCCTGAGCATCTCCTCGACCCTGTTTGATGAGGATTGGCCGCTCATTCAGCGGCTGGAGGAGCTGTCCTACATGCCAGGCCCATTCTTATACCGTGACCCTATGGGGCGTCGTGTGTATTGCTCGATCCAGGATGCCACAGCCGACCGCGCGCTTAGTGGTAAAATGGAGTGTTAAGCTGGAGATTGAGGAGGTAGACCATGACTGATAAAGCCCTTGAGACTGTGGCGGAGGCCCTGGCCGCGTTGGTGGAGGATCGCTACCCTGACAGCAAAGTACTTCCTGGCAGCTGGGTAGTGTCCTGCGAGGTGATCATGCTGGATGATGAGCAGGGGCGCGCTCGCTGGCTCACCGAGGGGCAGGGCTCGCTTCTCACCAAGCGTGGCCTGCTTGAGTTTTCGCGCGATCATTTCATTAATTCAATCGAAGAGTCTGACGAGTGACTGCGCTAGACACTCACCGGCAGGCGGATTACACGGTCACGCTCCTGGATTGGGCGGACCGCGTGATCCGTCCCCTGGACGGCGTGACCGGTGGTGAGGTGACGCTGAGCAACTCGACGCGGCTGCGCGCTTCTGGCAGTCTAGATCTGACTGAGGCGTGCGGGGACGTGGACTGGATGTCCCAGCGTGTCCGTATTGACTACACAGCTAACGGCCAGTCATGGGGTTTGGGCGTGTTTCTCCTATCCGCCCCGACACGCTCCTATAGTGAGGCTGGGTCTACCTGGAGCGTGGATCTATCTTCACCGCTGGCTCTGCCTGATGCTGACTGTGTGGACCGCACCTACACGGTGAAGGCCGGCACTAACCTGGTGGATGCGGCGGCGGGGCTGCTGCGCGAGACCGGCCTGGCGCGTTTGTCTATCACGCCGTCAACCGCCGTCGCATCGTCCGACATCGTGTTATGACCCCGGCAAATCTAGGCTCACCATAGTCAATGAGCTGCTGGCGGCGGCTGGCTACTGGTCAGCTCACCCGGACGGTGAGGGCCAGGTGCATCTTGACCCATATGTGCGTCCGGCGGCGCGTGGTGTCGCTTACGATTTCCGGGAGGGCGCGCGATCTGTTCACCTGCCGGAGTGGGAGCGCGAGCTGGACACGGCCAGTGTGCCCAATAAGGTGGTTTTGGTTTCTGAGGGCAGCCAGGAGAAGGCCGCCTTGGTTGGTGTGGCCACCAATGAGGATCCGGCCTCGCTCTATTCTTTCCAGGCGCGTGGCCGGTGGATCGTTGATACACAGACTGGCGTGGAGGCAGCTAACCAAGCATCTATCGATTCTCAGGCGCGCCGCCGTCTGATTGACGTATCCACGCCTAGCGCGTCAATCACCCTGCAGCATATGCCTGTGCCGATCCAGCCTAACCAGGTGGTCGGCTTCTCCAGCCAGGGGCACAGCGCGCAGGGCGTGGTCAGGGAGATTAGCTACACACTGGACCCCACTGCCCTGGTTAAGACCAAACTTTTGGAGGTGACCGACCTGTGACGCTTGATTACGTTATGGATGTGGTGGCGGGCTTGCGTTCCCGCCTGGATCTACTACCGGTTTTTAGGTGGGCTACTGTCACCAGCCTCGACCCGCTGCGCGTACAGATGGATGGGGACGCCACGCCGCTATCAGCGGACCCGATCAATTTCGCTGGCGACCTGAAGCCTGCCTCGCGTGTGTGGACGGTGAGCGTCAACCGGCGTCTGTATCTGCTGGGCACAGCACGGGACGCGCAGACCGGTGACGGTGGCAATGCCGCGCCGGTGGGAACCGTGGTTGCCTATGCTGGTGCAACCGCCCCGGCGGGCTGGCTCATGTGTGATGGTACGTCATACAAGAAGTCCCTATACCCGGCGCTAGCTGCGGTCCTAGGGGCAACGGGCGAAAGCTTCAGTGTCCCTGACCTGCGGGGGCGTTTCCTGATGGGCACCTCCGCCTCCCATCCGCGAGCGCAGACGGGAGGGGAGGAAGCCCATACTCTGACTGAGGCTGAGATGCCCGCCCACGCCCACCCTGTGATTGGGCGCGGCCTGCCGGGTAAATGGGAGAACGGCGTGGGTATTTTCGCAACTAACCTGGGCGCTGGTTCTGGCTGGACGTCGGTGTCATCCTATGACGCGAAAGCGCCGGGTTGGTTGGAGGCTAAATCCAAGGGCGGCGGTAAGCCACACAACAACTTACCGCCTTACTACTCGATAAGCTATATAATTAAAGCTTAAAGGAGCCTTAAAGGGCGCTGAGAGAAAGGGTACACATGCCGAGTGTTGAAGAATTCGCTAAGGCGATGGAGTGGTGGTGCCGATATGGTGACCTTGGCTATGACCAGGCCAACCGCTGGGACTTGCGGGTTGGCGGCGAGACTGATTGTTCAGCTCTGATTATTGGCGTACTGGATAAGCTAGGCTTTGACACTGGTAACGCAACCTACACCGGTAACATGGCCGCCAACCTAACCGCACACGGCTGGGAGATGCTAGACCCCGGCGTGGACAAGCAACGCGGTGATATTCTACTCAGCCACGCCAACCATGTGGCCTGCTACCTGGGTGATGGGCTGGTGGCCCAAGCCAGCATCGACGAGCGTGGCGATATCGCCGGCGGTCAGTCTGGTGACCAGGCTGATGAAACGAATGTGCACCCGTACTATGACTACCCGTGGGATTGTGTCCTGCGGTATGTGGGTGGCGACACTAACGCGGTGTCCACCTATGGGGGCGGCTCTGTATTCAATCCTAATGGCTATGACGAGGACTATGTGCGTCAGGTGCAGAATTTGCTGCTAGTCAAGGGCTACAACCTGGGGGCAGACGGCGCTGACGGCGTTTTGGGTGAGCTGACCTTCAACGCGATCAAGACCTTCCAGGCTGACCACGGCGGTCTAGCCGTCGACGGCATCCCCGGACCTCAGACTGTCGCGGCTTTGAAGGGCGGCGACGTCACTCCCCAGCCTGCCGTGCAGCCCGCCGTTGACGGCTACTGGGGCGAGCAGACTACCCGTATGCTCCAGGGGGGTACTGGGTACCACTGTTGATGGTGTGGTCTCCTCCCAGGCTGCTGGTAACCGCGGCTATCTGGCTGGCTGCACGGGCGGCTGGGAATTCGTGGCGGACTCCTGGGCTGAGGGCTCTCAGCTGATCTCCGCCATGCAGGCCGCCCTGGGTGTAGAGGCTGATGGCATCATGGGTCCTGGCACCGTGAATGCCCTCTCTGCCCGCTATGGTCTGGAGGGTGATGGTCACCTGGACGCCCCGTCCGCCACGATTGAATCCATGCAGCGTAAGCTGCTGAACGGAGGCTGGTAAAATGACTATCCCCAAGCACGCACTCACCACTGACCGCACCAAATGGGCGGCTCTAACCCCGCCCCGGCGCAAGGCTATTTATGGCATTGTGGCCGCCCTGCTGGGTCTGGGCATGGCGTATGGCCTGGTCACGCCTGAGCAGTCCACCCAATGGCTGGATGTGGCAGACAAGGCGCTGGGCCTACTCGCCCTGGTGCTGGCAGCCACCCACACCGGTGGGATCTACGAGTCACCGGTCTATGGGGTACGTGGCTCTCAGGAGCCCTCCGAGTGACTCCCAGCGAGGTCGTAGCCGTAATCAGCGCCGCCGGGGTAGCCCTCGGCGGCCTGGTTACGGCTGTGTCCGTCCTGGCCGGTATCAAATGGGGGCGTGAAAAGGCCAAGGCGGAAACCCTGCTCACCCGTGAACAGGTAGGCAAGGCCCGCGCTGAGCGGGAACAGGCCGAAAACTCGGCTACACTAGAGGCTATCGCCGGGAAAATTGACCAGCGCCTAGACACCCTAGAATCCTCGCTGGCTGAGGTGCACCATGAGGTGACGCCAAACCACGGGGGCAGCATCAAAGACGCGGTCAAGCGTATCGAGGATGGGCAGGCGGCTGTGCGGGCAGCCCTGGACGCGCATGGCCAGGTGCTCGCCGCCCATGGCCAGGTGCTCGACCAGATCACCGACCGGCAGGATCGGGACATGCGTGATCTGCGCAGCTGTATTAAGAGTGTGCAGGAGACCGCGCGCGTCGAACACGAACAGCTACACGCGGAAATTTCAAGAGCTAAGGAGGACAACTGATGTCAGCTGAGATTAAGGGCCTGGTTCGTGGCCCTAGTGGTGAGATAGTCCCGGCGACTGTCACACTGAAGCCTATCCCGGATCCTATGCGGGGCTCTGAGGGCTCTGTGGTCACTGGTGGGGTTGTCGCGGCTAGCGCCCGGGGGCCCATTTCTGTCCTGGTGGATGCGGGCAGGTATCAGGTGCAGGTGGATACTCCCTCCCGCACTATCGCAAACCACCCGATCACCCTAACGGATGGTCAGGTGGTTACTCTGGCCGACATTGTGGGCCTGTCTCTGTCCGCGCCGCCAGAGCCCAGTTCTAACTCCAACACAGGGGCGCAAGTCACACCCGGTGGGCAGGGCGGTGCTAGCTCGCTGACCAAGGAGCAGCTGGCTGCCCTGGATAATGTAGCAACGCAGCTACCCGCCCTTAATCAGGCGGTCACGTCGGCAACTAGTAAAGCTGAGGCCGCAGCCAGCAAAGCCGAACAGGCAACCCTTAAGGCAGAAACTTTAAGCGGAACCGTTGAGACTGTTTCAGGTAAGGCCGACTCAGCGTTGAGTAAGGCTAGTGAGGTTGAGGCCCTGGCCAGGAAAAACGCTGAAGACATTGTCGCCGTGCGTGCCTCTATTCCCACGTCTGGCAGTGGTGCGCCCGGCCCCAAGGGTGACCCCGGCGAACGCGGCCCTAAAGGTGACCCTGGCCCGCAAGGCCCACAGGGCGCACCGGGTGAACAAGGACTCCCCGGCCCAAAGGGTGACCCTGGTTCGCTAACCAAAGAACAGCTGGACGAGCTAAACCGGAAGCTGGACGCGCTCAAGTCCGGCGCGATGGGTAGTAATGAACAGAAGATCGACATTAGCGACACCCACTCTTACACGCTAGCGCCCGCCGCTAACGTGCAGACCGTTATTTTAACCAAGTCAAAGCCCGGCCTTGTCGACTAACCCACCCGGCTAACGTTACTTGGGTTCCTGCCCCGCCTGAGCTAACCAGCAACGTTGGTTCAGTGGTGTATTTGGTGTTCATTAAGACTGGGTCTGGCTACCAAGGATATAGCGCCGGTGACCTGGACAACATTAACGAACTACTAGCTACCCTGCCCCCAATGAAGTCTGTTATCCCCAAGTTCATTGACAACGGCTGGGCATATGGTGGCACTAACTACCTGGCACTAGTGAACAGCGTCAGCGGCTCTAGCGCCGACGGGTTCACAATCAAGGTAACCCGCAACGCGCAGTCCGTGCTCCCCAACTCTAAGCGTGGCAATTCCGATTTTTGGAACTATGTTGAGGAAGCTAACGAAACCGAAAAAGCCAAGGTCAAAAACGGCCCCCTGTCCCAAATTGGCCGCACAGAACTAAAACTAGGCAAGCCTGTTGTAGCTGAAGCAACCATCACAAGCGACAGCAACCAGCACAGTTTCGGCATTTTTGGTGCGCCCTACAACGAAAAACTACTAAGCATCTCCATTAACCCGGCCCTAGTGTGGGAGCTGGACGCCAACGGTGCACCGGTCATCAATACTAACCTCAAGGCGCAGCCGGGCGACTCTGTCCGACTAAAATACGATGGCACGGCATGCACCTACTACCTGAAACCAGCAGGTAAGGGTTCTTGGGTTATGCTGGGGTCTCTAACGCCGAAGCCGTTTGGGCATGAAGAAAAAACTCTCTATTCTAGGATTGACGCTAACGCAGGCATGACTATCACCGGCTGGCGGGCTACTGGGGAGTTTGCCTAATGGCTGGTGGATATGAACTATTGGCAATGATCCTGGCAGGGCTGGCCAACCAAAACAGCGGCCCTGCCAGGTCAGCAGGTTTCAACGAAACCTACAATATTGTTGTTGACGCTAACTCACTGTTCGCGCGTTGGGTTGCGCCCGGCATTCAAGACGTTGCTGGGTTTAAAAACCTGATCCAGTCTACCGGCGCTAACGTCGGCAACTGTGCTATCCCTGGCCAAACCTGGGCTGACATGACTAAACGCAACCGACGTTCAAGGCCTGTGGCGGGCTGGCAAAAAGAATATCCTTGTTACCGGTGAGACCACTAACTCTATTTTTGTTGAGGGCGCTACGGTGGCTAAAACCGTGGCTGACGCTAAAGCCTACATCGCGGCCCGGCGTGCCTCTCAAAAGTGGGATTACATTGTACTGTGCGGCACTATTCCACGCGGTGACAAGGCCACGGCGGCAGAAAACATTGAGCTAAACCGGCGTATCATTGAGGTTGACGCGCAGCTCAAGGCAGACACTTCACTATATGATTCTTGGGTTGATTTTAGGGCTTTCAGCCCTGAATGGTTCAAGGCCAGGGCTGACGGCTACACCGCTAGGTTCATGGACAGCACAGCCACGTGTAACCCTACAGGTGGGCGCCCCGATATGATTCACCCTATCGGGGCGCCCCGTGACGTGTTCGCCGACGCTATCGCAGACGGCCTAAAGCGCTTGCTCAACTAGCCCCTGTGGCTTTCGCACTAGATGCGGGGGCCACAGGGGCTAGCTTTTGTTTTACCAGGCGAAGCTCCAGCGCGACAGCTGGGGGCGGCGGGGGGAGCAGGTTTTGGGCGTCCGGCACGGCGGTGCGCACCAGGTCCACTAGCTCTCGTAGGGTGAGGCGGCAGTAGAGGTGGCCAGCGTAGAAGCCACGGTCGGCCTCGTCCCTCTCGTGGCCCCAGGCGGGCTCGTAGACGCTGAACACGTCATAGATCAAGGGGAGAGCCTGCTCTACAGTGATGGCGGCGGGGACGTGCCGTGCTACCAGCTGCACCAGGGCGGTAGCGATCATGTCCTTGTCTGACTGGCTGATGATCTGGATTTCACGGCCACCGCTGGTCCGCACAATGGCCTGCGCCTTGAATGCCTTGGGGTTGAGCTCGCTGCTGTGGTGGAAGGTGGTGAACTTCTTGGTGTTCATTGGGGTTGTCCTTTCGGGTTGTGTTGCGGTGGTCGCTGTTTTCCTTGGCGACATGAATAGTATAGCGCACCCATTCTAGAAAGCGCTATACTCAAAAACGTGAGCTCAACCATATTTAAACTGTTTGTGGCCCCCCACCAGATCCAGTAGAGAAGCCACAAAGGCGTTTTATTCAGAGCCAATCACGCGTTGCTGATGCTCTAGCCGCGTCGTAGACCGCCATAGGTCACTCACATACCCGTCAGTAGATCCAGCCAGCCTACCCGCCGCATGCTGCAAAATAGCCGGTGCCTCACGGATCGACGGGAACAACTCCTTCAAGTGATCCTCAGCCCTATCAGAGCGCTGGGACAAAACAAGCTGCGCACCAGGCTCCACAGGTGGAGCATCAGAGTCATTATCGTCCAGGGCCTGATTAGTGCTCTCCTTTATCCGCGCAGCCACGCCATAAAAAAAGCCCTGCATGTAGCTGCGCCTGAATTTTTGCTTGTCCGTATCCGACCAGAATTGCCTACCCTCCATGCGCTCGCGGAGGGACAGTGGAGCCTGGATCATGATCGACGCGTAGAGCTGATTCACCCTGGCTAGATCCGCCATTTCACCAGCCACCAGCACACGGCTAGAGCGCTTTCAGGCCAGAAAACGCCCCTGCAGTCTAGTGCCCGGGCTAGCTCGCGCAGGCCACGCGCTACACCGGGAGCCACAGATCGCGCGCCACCAGTAACCGTGATAGACAGCGTTTTTATTTCCCCATCCTGGTGGAGTTGGTCGGCCTGTAGCCGGTGCCTCACCATTAGCTTCTCCGCCCTCCGCATAGCCAGGTCACGCTCAGCGCTAGAGGCTCCCGAATCCTCAGCCAGCCGCAGTAGGTGCTGGATCTCGTCTACGATGCGCATCAGTCGTCACCCCTGGCTGCCGTGGCTCCCGCCTGGCCCTGATAGTGGCTGCCTACCTGTGGGCTACCGTAGGGGTGCATGCACGGCTGGTCCAGCATGTAGAAGCGCAGCTGCCCAATCTGCATGCCAGGATATATGAGGATGTCATCCGGGGATAGGTTGGCTAGCTCCAGGGTCAGCTGCCCCTGAAAGCCCGGATCCACAAAGCCCGCGCTGATGTGGGTCAGGAGCCCCATGCGGCTAGTGTGGATTTACCCTCGAAACGCGCTGCCAGGTCGCTAGGGATACTGAGAGTCTGCTCGGTGCAGCCCAGGATGAAGCTCTGGGGCCTCAGCAGGATACCCTCCGGCGGCAGCGTATGGGATAGATTACCGGTCCCCGCGCGGCGGTTAGCGGGCACCAGGATAGACTCTCCTAGCGTCAGATCCACACTGGCAGGCTGTAGCACCAATGGGGTGGGGGTGATGCCCAGCCTGCCGCTACGCAGCGCCTGCCGGATACCAATATCAGACAAAATCATTTTTGCTGTTCCTTTTCTATGAGGTTGACTAGGTATTTGACCCGGTCCAGGTATTCTCGCCTAAAAGCGATGGTGTATAGGGCGTCTACGGTGGTGAGGCAGAGTAGCGCGTGGCCACGGTAGTCACCGATTTTCTTGGGTGGGGGCGAGATGCAGATAGCCTCCACCTGTGAGGCGTAAATGGGGTGTAGGACGCTGGGCAGCTGTAGACGTCCCTGCCTAGGCCAGTAAACCGCTTTACCGAAGTTAGACGGGACTACAACGCGCCCTGGGTATTTCCTGCGCATGACAGTCCATTGTTGTAGTAGAGGCGGACACCCGGATCCTTGGGGTCACGCGTGATGGCCGTGAGGAAATTCATCAGAGCCTCGTCTGACGTGTGGTGTGTGATCGGGTAGTAGGCGCCCCAACCAGCACCAATGAAGGAGATTAGCGGCTGGTAGGGGTCGCGGAATAGCACCCTAATCCGGGTGAGCATCCTAGATCCATGGGGTCCCTGCCGGGTAGGAAGAGTCTCCCCGATCCTAGGTTGTAGTGGATCGCCTGTAGGATCCCGGCTATGTCCACCCAGATCCGATGGGTGCGCAGGGTTTTCCCGTCGTACTCTAACTGGGCGTTTGGGGCTGGTGGTGCGATGCTTACGATGCGCGCCACGCCGTGGACATCTATCACGCGGATGTAGTTGTCAGTCATGGCTGCTGGCTCCTAGATCCCGGTGTGCGATAACTGCTCGCACCAGCCAGTCTGCACGCTGGGCGTGTTCGAGGCTGAAAAAGTAGCTCTCGGCTGCGCGCCGTGTGCGTAGGTAGATGCAGCCCATCTCATCGTCGAGCTTCTCCCAGCTGATGTCGTCAATCTCGGCGACGTCCATCCCACCGAAGTGGCCGGGTAGGAAGATGGTGTTCTCGTGCAGGTAGAGCACGATGTTGCTGCTGTATTCGTCGACGGGTAGCGTCAGGGTTCCCACGGCTCACTCGCTTTCTGGGGCTAGCGCGAGGCTAGCGAGGCTGTCACTGCTGTTCACCCAGTACGCCAGCTGTTCGCGGACGTTGTCGATGTTGGGGTCACGGGCTAGGCGGGTTTCGTAGCGCTGGCCGTTGGCACCCTTGAGCTTAATGACGCAGCCAGGGTAGAGGCGGTACACGCTCAGCCGGCCGATCTTGTTGGAGCGGCTGAAGCTGAACCAGCCGCTGTCAGGGTTGTTGGTGGCCTTGCGGTTGGCGTAGACGTCGGCTACGAGGTGCTTGGGGCCACCGCTGCTACGGCTGGTTACGACTAGGAAGAAGTCGTACATGCCGAATTGGGGGATCATTGGTGTTGTCCTTTCGTATTGTGTTGTGGTAGTCGCTGTCCTCCAGCGACATAAATAGTATAGCGCATACAGATTGAAAAGCGCTACCCAAGATAATGTGTGCTCAATCACACATATTCCTTACGGTACCGGTCACACACATACCCAGCCGCATCCAACGGCAAACCCTCACCCCACACAGGCTCACGCGTCATAATGCCCCTCACCCAATCCACAGAGCCAGAGTCGGCGCCCTCCACCAGCACCTCATCGTGCACATGCCCAACAACGCGCGCACCGGCACTGTCTAGACGCACCAGAGCCTCCCCCCAGTACATCCCTAGCCACCGCCTGCGTGACATTCTCAGTCAAACGACCGCCATAGGTGTCCCTGCGAGCGCCGCTCTTAGCCTCCACAAAAGACAATCGCTGCCTGCCGCCCACCTGGGAGGCCCTCACGCCGTGATACACCAGCGGCCTACCGCTAGGCAGCCACACCAGCCTATCCTCACCGCGAGCCTCCACCCACAGTCGGTCACCCACCATGCCCCCATACAGGAACGCACGCTCCAGCAAGCCCCATAGGGTCACGATGCGTTGGTTGGCGCCCCGCCACTGGTCCACAATCTGCTGTAGTAGCTGGTCGCTGCCTAGGCGCTCACCACCCATGGCCTTGAGGCTACCAATACCACCACCATAGCCCAGGGCGAGCACGGCCACCTTGCCCTCCTTGCGGCCCATGTCTCCACCCATGCGCCTAGCAGTCTCCACATAGATATCGCGTCCAGCCGCGAACGCGTCCAGCGCCCAATCCTCACCGGCGAGCCACGCGACTACGCGCGCCTCAATCGCACTATAGTCACACACCGTAAACGGCCCCACCATTAGCGGCCTGACCAGGGCTTTCAGCGTGTGGGGGTCAATATCAGCGCCCAGCAGCGTGTCCACAATAGCGGCATTCTGCTGGGCCCCACTGTCGAAGCCATCGCGCGGGAGATTCTGTAGCTGTAGGCCCCTGCCCGCCCATCTGCCTGTGTGTGCACCAAAAAACCGGAAACCGCCACGCAAGCGAGCATCAGGCGAAGCGGCCTCCAGGGCCACACCGAATTTTTTATGCGCAGTCAGGGACATAGACTGGCGCAGCTCTAGCACCTGACGCTGCACGGGGCTGAGACTGTCCCCGCCCAGGGCGGCGCGCACAGTCTCAGCCCGCAGGTCAGGCAGGGCGCCTCCCAGCCAGGCGAGCAGCTGCTGGACAGACCTCGGGTTGTCTAGCCCGGTCAGCTGCTGCGCCTGACGTATGTCCCGCTCATAGCCCCGTGTGGCGGCGTCTATAGCAGCCCTCGCCAAGAGCAGGTCCACGCGGATCCCGGAATCATTGACGCGCTGGTCCGCCTCATAGATACTGCGCTCCACGCGGGTAGGCCAAGCCCCATATTGATCCTCCAGGCGGTGCAGCATGTCCCGCATCGTCTCCACATCCTGGATGCAGTAGCGCACGAACTCATCCCACTGGTCTTGGTGATCCTCTGGTAGGCGCCGCCTACCCTGCCTATCCGGCGAACAAAACAGCCTAATCAGGCGGGTGCCTGCCTCATCCTTTGGGGCGGCCCCCAGGGCCTGCGCGCCCTGTTTTAGGCTCTGCGGGTACCCCCACTCAGCCATACACGCCATAGTGTCAAGCCACTCGCTAGCTGGCAGATACTCCCCCACGGGCAGCCCACCCAGGCGAGAGAGACACACGCGCTCAAATTGCGCATTGTGCGCTACTCTCTCCACATCTTCGCCATTGATCGGCGCGAAAAGCCCAGGAATACGCCGGATCTCATCCTCACCCACCGCTACCCGCACCGGGCTGTCATCCAGAGCCCACGCAGCCATAAGCACAGTAAACTGCGGGTCTTCGCTGTATTTGTAGACGCCCAGCCTGATGTCCGTGGGACTATAGGTCTCAATATCGATGTATAGGCGCTTCACTGGTGGTCACCGTCCTGTGGGTCACGCAGGTAGCACCACACCAGGGTGGAGACGGTGAAAACCAGGATGCTGGGCGCGGTGACCGGCCAGGGAGCCCTGGGCAGGGCAGCCATACCCGCGAGCGCACACAGCAGAGACAGTAGAGCGGTGAGGGCGGCTGCGAAAATGCCCCAATTCATGCGACGCTGTTTCACTGCTCTGCCCCTCCCTCGGGTAGGTCTAGGACGTGGTTGGCGTACCAGCGCTCACGCAGCCGTGCGGTGCGGCGCCGGTTGCGGACGGCAGAGACCGACCGCTGTAGCTGCGCAGCAATGTCCGGCACGGTACGCGAGTAGTCACCCGCGATCTCATCCTCCCAGGGCTCCCAGGGACGGCTGTTACGCACAGCAGCCTCCTTGGAGACGGCCTGCTGCTGGGCTAGGCGCTCGCGGTTGGTGACCAGGTATTCGCGTAGCTGGGGTAGGCGGTCGCGTCGGCGCGCGGCTCCTTGGGCGCGGCATTTCTGGCAGCGGCAGCCGCGCGTGTATCCGGACCATGTGCCGTGGTAGATAGGCATGGTGTGGCTCCTTTCGGTTTGGCAACAAAAACAGTATAGCGCATATGAGTTGAAAGCGCTACCCACAAAACAAAAATTGATCCCCTGCCGCGTACATCACAGTAGGGGGATCAATTGCTCAAAGCGGCTCTAGTCAGAGCACGTCATACGGATCCTGAGAATCATCATCACCCAGAGCCTCAAATCATCCTCAGGCCGCGCAGCGCCACCACCCAACAGCTCACCGTCAGCCAGCTTCTGCACATTCTCCAGGCCAAAAGTAACGCCACGGTTACCGCTAGAGTTGTAGCAGTAAGCTGAGATAGACACGCGCGCGATCATACCGGAGTAAATCTCGCTAGCATCCATGATCGGGTGAAGGTTACGGTCCACCACACCCGGACGGCGAGTAGACGAAACGTTCATGAAGAAGCAGTTACGCAGTTCCGGGTTGCGGTCCAGGTCAGCGTCAACATCCCCATCGCGCAGCGTGTAGCGTAGGTTGCGGGGCACGACCCCACCAAACTTGGATTTTTGTTCCTCAATCGCGGCCTGCTGAGCCGCGTGAATAGCCTGCAGCGTACGCTTAGCGCTCTTAGGGATGATCAGCATGCAGGAGTATTTGGGCTCCTGGTCCGGGGACGACGCGTAGGGCTCAACCAGGTGTACATACCCCAGGCGGATACCCTCAGCCTTGTCGGTGACTACTTTACGCAAGTTAGCCATTTCCTATTTCTCCTCAGTTATCGGTTTATCGGTGATCGGTTAGTTAGGCCGCTTGACGCGGTAGTAAGATAGTACCACGCCAAGCGAGAATAGCGCTACCCAAAATCTTCAGCCGCAGACGACTCACGAGTAACACTTGGGCGGGGGTCATCCTCCCCCACCAGAGACAGGGGACCCTCACGGCGCTCCATATAGGCCCCAATGAGCCCGGGCAGGTCCTTTTTACCCACCAGCTTCTCCAACTGGCCCAGTGGCTTCACCTTGAAGTCTGCCACCTGCTCGGCGCCGTAGCCGTGATCAATGAGGGTCTGGATGGCGGCTGGCTGATCCGTGATCACACGCCTACCCCGGCCACGCACTATCTTGAGCCCCGGCAGGTCCCGGCCTTCCTCATACACGCGCTTGAAAGCGCACTTTTCGACGGCGTCACACCATGAGCGTAGCTGGCTGATGCGGGCTACCTCGGCGGCCAGCTCAGCATCATCCAGCAGCGGCGGCTCGCTGAAATCCTGCTCTGTCAGGTAGTCCCGCCTGGCGCGACACTCACCAGCCACCGGGCACCAACGGCACGCCCCCTCACTGGGTGATGCGTCCATGGAGCCCTGCGCGATCCGCTCAACGACGGGCATGACCACACCCTCACGCCACGCCTCCAACTCTCGCACCGGTATGGTCTCACTAGAGAATTTACCCAGGCGAGGCTGGATAATACTGACGGTGACTGTCTCCACCTCGCCCAGGAGGTCCCCAAAGCAGCGCAGGGCTCCTAGGCCGTATAGGCGCAACTGGGGGTTACGGTTGGCGTCCACGGGGACACCCCTACCATATTTCAGGTCTAGTACGTGGATAGCCTCGGGGGATACCACGACAGCGTCACCGGTCCCCCACACGCCGGGGATACCCGTGTCCATGCGCTGCTCTAGCAGTAGGACAGAGTGAGGCAGGCTATCTAGGGCGGCACGCACCTGGTCAACATATTTACCCACATGCCGCAGCATCTCGGTCTTGTCGTATTGGGAGCCGAATTCAGCATCCCACCTGGCCAGAGCCTCCTTGTGGGGGGCTTCGCGGAGATCGATAAGCTCATAGCGGGCTTCGATCTCCGCGAGCGCATGGGCGGCAGTCCCCTCCAGGGCGTGCGGGGAGGCCTCTTCAGGCCCCGCCTGCCCGGCCAGTACGACACTAGCCGGGCATTGGAGCCAGCGCACGGCGGCGCTAGGGCTCAATTGCGCGTGATCCTGAGGAGGCATCAGGCATCCTCAGAGGTGGGAGCCTCGGGTAGGAGGCTAATGAATTTTTGGAGAGCCCCTACACCCTTAATTTGGGATACCCTACGGGCTCCGACAGCGGTCAGAGCCTCACGTACGGATCCAGTCATGCCCGCCTGCATGAGAGCCACCGCGTGCAGGGCTGCCTGGTCAAGTAGCTCTTCTTCCGTGGGGCCATCCCCAGCCACATCAGCGGGCTTAGCCTCCGGCTTGGGAGCCTCAGCGGGCTTAGCCTCCGGCTTGGGAGCCTCAGCGGGCTTAGCCTCCGGCTTGGGAGCCTCAGCGGGCTTAGCCTCCGGCTTGGGAGCCTCAGCGGGCTTAGCCTCCGGCTTGGGAGCCTCAGCGGGCTTAGCCTCCGGCTTGGGAGCCTCAGCGGGCTTAGCCTCCGGTTCTACCTTGGCCGGGGCTAGCACACTAGCCAGGGTAGCGGCTACGCGCTGCGCCTCCGCCTCAGTAGCATCCGCAATAGTAATGGCCATAGTGATCAGCATTTTGTGTTCTCCTCTCTAATTGCTGATACGCCTAAACACGCGCTGCACACCATAGAAGGGTGTGCGCAACGGCCTTGGACCAGGGCCAGACCAACCAGGCAACCCCTTAAGGGCGCTAGTGATCTGCAGGATGTCAGTCCTAGAGTGGTCACCCCTGCGATTGCCTAGGGCCACCTCCCAAATTTCCAGTGAGCACACCATCATCATCTGGTGAGCACCCACTACTCTACCCTGCTCCGCGTCCATCAGCCAGGCCCTCTTAGATTCTGGGCGCAGGATATCCCAATCCTCGGGCACCAGAGTGTCCAAATATGCCTGGATAAGACCAGTCAGGCTATCCTCCTCAGTCGAGGCAGCCCGCACGGTCTCAGCCATAGCCTCCTCAGCCTCATCCAAGAACAGCCTGTCACCCGCCTTATAGAGCGCCACGGCTTCAGCCCAAAGCTGGTCCACATACTCATCCGTATACAGGTCAAAATTCGCCTTACGAACAACATGCGCAATCAAAAACGACGATTACCCTCCTGGCTGCGTAAAAACACCGGGTCATTAGTGGTACCCCAGATCACGCTACGCCGCAGCAGCGTAGTCTCCTGCCTATCGTAGGGCAGGCGGATAACATCCTGCCGCTGCGTAATAAACTGCTTTAACTGGTCGTTGTCGGCTTTCTTCATGGCGAAACCCTCATCAGCAACAACGATCCAGCTACGCGTCATAGCCATAACGGTGTCTTTGTCACCGATTGGCCCCAGGGAGCATGTCCAGCCGCGTGACATGCGGTCCACCCACCAGGTTTTACCCAGCCCCTGGCCGCCCACCAAAATTAAGCAGTTATCGACTTTAACGCCAGGCTCATAGATACGGGCCACCGCCTGCACCAAACACAAGCGTGCAATTCGCCGCGTATACGGCGAATCATCCACACCCGGCAGACATGTCTCAACCCGTGAAACCCCATCCCACTCTAGCGAGTCTAGATACTCTTCCACCGGGTGGTACTGGCGTAGCTGTGCCTCAGCCTCCAGGATACCGTTGAGCAGGTCCATGCCGGGCCTGGGCATGCCATAGGCGCGCTGCAGGTGGGCGCTAATCTCGGCACGATCCGCCATGGTGATCGCGTCATCCCTACCCGGTGTGATACGCCTCCAGGGTAGATCCTTGCGCGTGGTCACACACTGGGTCATGAGATTACGGGCCATAGACCGCAGCACCGGATCATGCTTGCGTAGCAGATCCCAGTTATACACGTCATCGACGACCTTGCCGGTCTTGGGGCTGCGGGTCAGCTCCAACTGCCACTCAGGCAGCTCCACCTCACCCGACGCGCCCACAAAATCAGCGCGCGCCAGCTCTTCCACAATCTCCCTGCGCCCCGCGAAGTCACGTAGTGCATGCTGGATCGAGGGACGATCCGCAGGGGCACAGCCCGGCGCCACACCAGCATCATCAGCCGCATACAAGTGAATAGCTACCAGGTCAAAAACTGATAGCGCCATACCGTAGGCCGGGTCGCTCGCGTGGTTAGAATAGACCCGCCCATCCGGGTACACCAGCACACCACCCTCACTACTAGACGGGCTGTAGTGCCAGCGATTCTCACCCACCCGGTCATAGGGCAGCCTAAAAACCTCCACAGCCCTAGCCATGTCATACAGGCGATTAAAAGCTCCCGGCACGCCGGGAAGCTGGTAGGGGTCACGCTTGGCCCCTGGCATGTGGGGCGGCTCCGGACCCAGGCCCCCAAACTCCCGCAGCAACCCTTCGGCGGTAGCCCACTCACCAGTAAAAGACATGTGCTCATAGGTGGCCGGGTCGCTCGTGGCGGGCCAAAACATGAGCCGCTCCGGCTGCGTGCTACCCGGGTCGAACTGGGCTCCACCCAGCCGCTGCATCAGCCCCTTCACCACCCTAGGGTACTCAGCCTCACTCAAGCCCCGCCCCATTATAGGGATAAGCACCCTATAGCGCGGGTGGCTGGGCGTGTGGGAGTAGGTGGAGTGCACCAGAGCTGTCAGGCCCAGCGCACCCACGGCAGCGGGCAGGCCCTCGCTAGCGCTATCCGCGTCCAACGTAACCATACTGCGGTACTCCACCTCGCCCTTACGGCGGGCGGTGCCACGCAGCCTACCCGCCACATAGCCGCCACAATCCTTATGGTCCTCAGGGTGGGCTGCCCTCTCCAGCAGGTCACCCCACGACATGGAGACAGGAGTCCAGCGGCGCGAGGATACGGAGGGTGCCACCGCGAGCGCCAACACCAGCCCCGTAGTAGTAGTAGTAGTAGTAGTAGTCATGCCACGCTCTCCAAATGTGCTAGTAGCGCCGACTGCACGTCAGCCTTTTTACCCAGTACACGGCGGATCTGGGCATCAATCGTGCCCCGACCCTCCAGCACATGCACCACCACCGGGTGCGCCTGCCCCTGCCGCAACAACCTCTTATTAGCCTGCTGCCACTGCTCCAGCGACCAGGGCAGACTAGTCCACACAATCGTATGCCCGCCCCGCTGCAGGTTCAGCCCATGACCCGCGCTCGCAGGATGCGCTAGCAAAACCGGGATTTCCCCGCGATTCCACGCCGCCACCGACCCAGGGCGGTCAATATGCACCGCATCAGGCAGCGCCGCCTCGATCAACTCACGCTCAGCCCGATACCGGTAAAACACAAGCACCGGACTAGATGCGTAGGTGCACAGCTCCTCAAGAGCCTGAATCTTAGCCCTATGCAGGATGTCATACCCGCCACCCTGATCATCGTAGAGAATGCCCGCACTGATCTGAGAGAGCCTGTTACTGGCCACAGCAGCGCTAGCCGCCGTATGCACCACCCCACCCACCAGAGACAGGTCAGTCACCAGGGTGGTAGCCATCTGCTTATAGATGCGCCGCACCGACGCGGGCAAATCCACGCTAATCGTGTTGTAGGAGATGCTAGGCAGGTCCAGGCGGCCACCCGCGCTCATAGACAGCACGATATCCTCCAGCAGAGCATGAATACGCTCGGGCGCACCCAGCCTGGGCGCCCACCCAGTGATCACACCAGACCGCAGCTGACCAGTGGGCACGAAATAGCGCTCGCGGTACTGTGTGAGAGTGGAGCCCAGCCGCTGGCCCTGGTCAAGCAGGTAGATCTGTGACCACAGGTCCAACAGGCCGTTGGGGCTGGGCGTACCCGTCATCTCCCACACATGCCCACACCCAGGGCGACGCGACAACAGCCGCGCGTGCTTCCACCGCCGCGACTGGCGATTCTTGAACCCACTGGCTTCATCAATGACCAGCGTGCGCCAGGTGTGGCGCCGGTCAGCCTCACCCAACAGCTGGTGGGACACACAGTAGATGTCGGCGGGGGTGGCCCAGGCGCGTGCACGCTGCGCTGGTGTACCAACCACGGGCACCACCCGCAGGTCAGGCCGCCACGTGGCCGCCTCCTGGGGCCACACGTCCCGCACCACACGGGCAGGTGCAGTCACCAGGGCAGGCAGATGCCGCTCCTCCAGGGCAGACAGCACAGTGGCGGTCTTGCCTAGCCCCATGTCCAGCCACAGAGCCGACCTAGCGTGCTCACGCAGGTGCTGGACGGCGGCCTCCTGATACGCGTGCAGCCTCACGACTCTGCCCCGCCGTCAGTGTCGCTGCTGCCATCCTCATGGACCCACCGGACAGACCGCACCGGGATAGTCAGGGTCACCAGCAGCACCCCATCCAGCTCCACACACGGCAGGCTACCCGCCGGGTAGGGACGCAGCCGAATAGCCTGAGACCCCAGGCGAGCCACACCGTTAGCCGGGTCCACCAGCAGATCCGGGAACGCCTCCAACGGGCTCATAGCTCCCTCACCCCATCCGCAGGCAGCAAAGGCAGCAGAGTGGTGACACTGTCAGCCACTAAACTCAGCTCCACAATCAGGCGCCCCGCTTGATCGGAGGCGTTTACAACCGCAACCTGATCACAGCACAGCTCAAACTCATCCACCAGCACCATGCCGCTCTCGCCATCAATCACCACATCGTGGGGGCGAGCGTAGACGTGCTTACCACTCATGACTCCAGCCTCTCCGCCTGGTACTCGTGGCCCTTAGCGAGGACCCTTAGCGTCACCTGAGGCAACGTGATAGTGGCACTGCACTCACCACACACGGTTTCATTGATCACCACACCCACACTGGTGCAAGCACCCAGATACACGCCATCAAGAAAAACAGCGTCCCCATCAAAGCCAACAACTAGCTTGTGTTCTACGGTCATGGTATACTCCTAGTAATTCCTTTCGGTTGAATAGGTGTTGGTAGCCCCCGCGTCTTAGGGTTGGGACGCGGGGGCTAGGTGTTTGTTAGGCCGCGTCACCGTCGCCACTGTCGGTGTCGTGCTTAGCGGCGATGTCCCACAGCTCGTCTTCATCCACGATCTGCACGTAGCCCTGCTCGCTGCGGTGCTCAGCCCCGGTGGCCGGGTCGAAAGCGCGGTACCAGGCGAAAGCCTCATCGGCGATAGCCTCGACGTCGAAGTTGGAGGAGAAGCCGTTCATGGCGGCGCGCAAGCCCTCGGTTACCTCAAGCCAGGAACTGTAGATGTAGTAGTCGTTGGTCAGGGCCTGGCACTCGCGCAGCTCTTCCTCAGTGTCGATAACACCGTTAATAACGCTGTAAGCCATGATTGTTGTCCTCTCAGTTTGTGTTGTGGTGGTCGCTATCCCTTAGCGACATAAACAATATAGCGTACCCATTCTAGAAAGCGCTACCCTAAACAGTGTGCGCTCAATCACACTCTAGACTATCACACAAATCACGCACACACTCATCACCCGTAGGTGCGTACCGATCCCACATCCCCAGCTCCTCCAACCACTCACGCACACCCCCAGCCCCATACAGCACAACCACATCCACGCCGGCAGCCGCCGCACGCTCATGCCAGCCAACCTGCACCGGACGCAGCCGCCCATCAGACCTCTTGAGCTCCACCAGCCAGATACGACCCTCCCACACCACCAGACGGTCAGGCACACCCGCCTCCGTAGGAGCAAGCTTCACACACAGCCCACCAGCGTCAGTCACCTGCCGACGCAGCAGCGCCTCAACATCCCGCTCACGCGGCGCATCAATACTCATACGCGTAACAGTACACCCCCACACTGCTGTGGGGGTGTATCGGGCTTCAGGGAGAGCACCGGTCAGCAGGGCAGCAACTCCCGCGCATACTCACGCAACTGATCCCAGGTCCAACCCTCAAGCCAATACAGATCAAACAAAGCATCAGCAGCCCTGAAAAACTTTTCCTCCAGCTCAGCATCCAGCCAGCGCGCAGAGGTAGGCGCGACCAGAATCTCACCCCAAGAGCTGTAAATACCCTCATCGCTGCTCTTGGATCCCTGCAGGATGCAGGGCCTCGAATGGATCGGCTTGACGGCATCAGAGGCCACATAGGCGGCCAGATCGCTCAGGGAAGTGTAAGCGCTGACAGTGTGACGCCCACTGTCAAGGTCACCCAAGTCTGGGTCCTCAGGGTCCGCAACTGCGGAAAAACAAGGCATCGAGGGTACGGTAGGTAGGCTGAAAACAGTAGGCAATCATGGCGTTGCCCTTTCGGTGTTGTTGTGGCGGCCGCTATCCCTCACAGGGGCAGCAACTCCTCGGCGTACTCACGCACTTCATTGAAGCCCCACTGCTCATCCCAGTACAGATCACACAGAGTAGCTACAGCCTCAAAGAACCTATCTACCAGCTCGCCCTCAATCCAGCGCGCGGCGGTCGGCAGAACCAGAATCTCGCCTCGATCACCATCTAAAGGCTCATCCTCGCTCTCAGGGCCTTCCAGGACACACACGCCGGGGCTGATAGCCTGGATAGCCGTAGTAGCCACATACGCGGCCAGATCGCTTAGGGAGGCGCAGGCGCTGATGCCGTGACGCACAGCGTCAGTGTCCTCTAGGCTCAGGTCCCACGGGTAGGAGTACTGGCGCTGCGGGTCTAGCAGGTAGTCGAGGTCGCGGTCCATGTCCTGGAAGCGGTAGGAGATCATGGTGGGCTCCAATCGGTAGCGTGTGGTGGTCGCTGTTCTCTAGCGACATGAATAGTATAGCGCATGCAGAGCGCGGGGTGCAACCGTTCGGAAAAACCTAACTGTTGCACGCGCCACAGTGACCCCGACCATACAACAAAGGGCGGGATCAAGCTAAAAGGTAAACAACTTAAAGGGTCAACTTCTTATACGAAATCGCGCTCGCGGCCTTGTTACACCCCTTGTTACAGCGTTGTAACAGCCTCCAGGGGTCTTGTTACAAGGTCTTGTTACACCCAAAAACGTTGAAATCTTGCGGAAAGCCCCAAAAAAGTTGTAACAAGATCCCTATAAATAAACTTTTATATAAGGAAGAATTCTCTAGTACAGCGCATCAAGGAGAATTCTTCTATAAAGTTGGTATATAGGAAATTTCTGTTACATCGTTGCAACGTAGATAGGAAACGTTGCAATTGCAGGCAAAAACGGCTGTAACAAGAGCTTGTAACAAGTGTAACGGGAATGATTCTCGTTACACCAGAAACGAACACAGACCAACAAAAACAAACAACATACGCGTTATGCTATGATCCTTCCATGACCACCAGCCGCACCGGCACAACCAGCCACAAACGCTGGCGCCGCCGCGTACTCCACCTAGCCCAAACAAACGGGTTGGTCCACTGCCCCGACTGCGGCAGGCCACTAGCATGGGGTACCACGCTACAGCCACTCAGCCCAGAGCCGGACCATATAGTTCCTGCGGCGCTAGGTGGGCGCAATCGGCTGGATAACGCCCGTGTGGTCTGCCGCGAGTGCAACCAGCGTCGCGGCGCTAAACCCATCCCCAACCGCCTCCCTACGCCGACCACCCCGCACACGGTAGGAGGGATATCATGGTGAGCTCAGTCTTGTTAACAGCCTTTACTTGCTTTGCCCCGGGGTGGGTTATCGCGTGGTTGATTGATCGTCTGTTTGGTTGACCAAATGAGGCGGTATTGTGTCTAACACCACTCGCCTAAGCGGCGCTGGTCCCTTGACATGGGGCGGTATCCCCACCCCACCCTTGGGCAC
>BNJU01001596.1_pt1 | contig 36606 bp, 48 predicted proteins | sample 8539281 | NCBI WGS metagenome assembly BNJU01 (sample SAMD00202456, study PRJDB9452) | human saliva metagenome | isolation source: human saliva | place: Japan
ACCACCGGGGCCTCCTCGCCTGCGTCCTCCATGACGGAACCGTATCGCGACCGGACGGGACGGTGACCGCTGCCGCGCGTCTACGCCTCCAGGGAGTAGCCCGTCACCGGCCCGGCAGTGTTGGGCTGCCAAACCCAGCGCCGGGGCGACATGCTCAGCGAAGGCCTGGAGGATGTGGAGGTTGAAGTCGACGCCGAGCTGGCTGGGGATGGTGAGCATGACGGTGTCTGCGGCATGAAGCGCCTCATCCTGGGCCAGCTGCTCGATCAGGACGTCAGGCTCAGCAGCGTAGGTGCGCCCGAAGGTCGACTGCAGGCCGTCGATGACGCCGATCTGGTCGCGGGAGTCCTCACCGCGCAGGGGCGAGAACCTGCGATCGATGTCGGAGATGATCGGGAAGATGGATCGCGAGACACTCACGCGCGGGGTCCAGTCGTGGCCGGCCTCCTTCCAGGCCTCACGGTAGCGGCGGATCTGCTCGGCCTGGAGGTGGGAGAAGCCCTCACCGGTGGCCTCGGTCAGCAGGGTCGAGCTCATGAGGTTCAGACCCTGACGGGCGGTCCACTCAGCAGTCTCCCGCGAGCCGGCTCCCCACCAGATGCGACGGTCCGCGCCGGGAGCGTGCGGCTCGATGCGTAGGCGGGAGCTGGCGCCGGGGGTCATGCCGCCGCTGGTGTCGAGGTCGGCCTGGGGACGCCCCGGACGGCATCGAGGAACTGGACGGTATGGGCCCGGGCGACGTCGGCTCCGCGGGGGTCGGCGCTGCCGGTGTAGCCGAAGGTCTCCCAGCCGCGCCGGGCCTGCTCCGGCGAGCCGCGGGAGATACCGATGGCGATGCGCTGATCGGTGAGCAGGTCGAGGGCAGCAACCTCCTCGGCCAGGTAGAGCGGGTTCTCGTAGCGCATGTCGATGACGCCGGTGCCGACCTCGATGCGCTTGGGTGCGGGCGCCGGCCGCGGAGAGCAGCGGGATGGGGGCGGCGGCCTGGCGGGCGTAGTGGTGGACGCGCCAGTAAGCCCCGTTGACGCCGATCTCGTCGGCGCCGACGGCGATCTCGACGGCGTCCTGAGCGCCTGACCGGCGTCAGGGGTCGCCGGGGCCGCGACCGTGTCCGTAGTGTCGAGCTGAGGAACCCAAATGCTTTCATACAGCCTTCAACTACGTGGGCCGTCAGGACATTCCGGCCGTCGGCGCGAGCCACGTCACCCGGCTCCGGCCATCCCCTCTCGTACCAGCACCTGATTAATGCGGCCGATAGCGGCCGCGCCCCTATCCTCGTCAGCCATCACCTCGCCCAGCGCTCCAGCGGTATCGGCCAAGGCGTCAGCGGCACGCAGCCTCTCAGCAAGAGCCTCTCGGTGATGCGCATGAGCGGGCGTGGTGCCACGCCCAGCTCACGGAGGCGACCGGCCCAGAAGGACTGATCACCGAAGAAGGGGCTGATGACCTGCAGGTCCCCGCATGGAGCGCAGCGCCCACAGTTCCCACCCCACCGTGGTGGACGATTGCTGCGGCTCTCGGTAGGAGCCCGCCCAAAGGGAGCCTCCTCGACTGCGAGAATGTCACCACCTCCCGACACGCTCAGTCCTGACCATCCGGCCAGGAGGATCCCTCTACGTCCCGCACGGCGCAGACCATCCACCACTTCTCGGGCGAGCCGCGCCGGGTCGTCGTGTCTCATACTTCCGAAGCCGATGACAACGGGTGGCGGCCCGTCAGCCAGGAAGCGCTCGATGTCCGGCGGAAGAGTCCCGGTCTCACGCGACCGCCAGAACCCGAGGGGGCTCTGGGAGGAATGCCACTCGGGCGGTGCCGCCAGCAGACGGGGGCTCCAGGCACTGAGAATCCCCCGCGTGGCGACGATTCTGGAGAAGGGGATCGGACGCGTCTTGAGACCGAGACGCGCCGACCGCCACTGAGCCACCATCCTTCGCCATGGCGCCTCGGCCGCCCCGACCAGCAACCAGGAGGCCCGGCGCAGCGGCTGCGGCGTCCCAACCGGGGCGAGGGACTCGAAAGCGCTCGTCGGCGGCCCGGTGGGGATGAGTTGAGCAGGCAGCCCGGGGATCTTGAGCCTCTCCGCGAGGCTCGCTCCACCCAAGACCTTCTGGGTGAAGACGGCAATATCGGCCCGGCCGGCCTCCCCGTGCGCGAGCTCCGCGAGATCATTCAGCCACCGCCGCATCAGCGGGCGTATGCGGCCCAGCGAGCGCACGGCACGAACCGGCCCCGCTCCCACGAGCTCGTCCTGGAGATCGAGGATGCTGTCGTCCAGACCGATGAATTCCACACCGAAGCGCGCAGCCAGGTTGTCAAAGCGCCTCGGCGCCGCGACGACAGGATGGGCCCCGGCTTCGGAGAGGGCGCGGGCCAGCACCAGGAACGGTTGAACGTCGCCGCGGCTCCCAGTGGTGATGAGCAGCGGCCTGCAACCGGTGATCAACGAGGATGAGTCGGTCGTACTCATGAGATCCCTCCTCACCGCAAAGAGACTAGTGGCTCGGTCGTTCCATTAACCAGGAGGACCACCACGATGGTGGTGCCCTGTCCAGCAGGCCACCGTCAAAGGACTTGTCCCTCGTTAGCTACGCACCCTTGGCTCACGGCTGACGTCACCCACCGACGAGCCACGGACGTTCAGCCAACGAGGAACAGCCTCCTTGTAGTCGAGGTAGGCCTGTCCGAACCTCGCCTCCAGGGCCGCTTCCTCCGCCGGGATCTGGTACCGGTCGATCAGCCAGACGAAGCCGACCAGGGGGATCACCACGGACGGGCTCCTACGCGCGATCGCGTGCGAGCAACACTCCCGCCAGGCCCAGGTACATAGGATTGCGCGTTATCCGGTTGGGGCCGTCCACAACGAGGTGCTGCGCACGCTCAACCCTGACCGGATCGACCGTGGTGCGATGCCGAAGAAAATTGCCCGCACTTGCGGCGAGCAAACAGAACGAGCCCCCGAGAACGGGAGCGGCCACCACCATCGACGACGGCGTCACTCTCCGACCGCGGGCCACGACGCCCTGCGCCAGCCCCGCCATTGCCAGCAGCACCGCCGGTGGCACGCCTGAACCTCTGTCCGATCACCACGCCATCCTCTCACCCTGCCATGCACCAGCGGAGAACCAGGCTCAACCACCTGGAAGCACTGGACCGACAGGACGCGCGACCAGCATTCTCTCAGTGATTTATAATTCAATTTCATGATTGATTTCACCGCTTTTTGCGCCGACTCCGTTGAACAATGGCCACACGGTTCATTGCGGTCCAACGAGTTCGGCGTGTTGGACGGCGGGACGCGCAGCACCTTCCACCCCGACCCGATGTGAGAACAGATATGAGACAGCCAGCAGGACGACCACCATTACCCTGTGGGGAGGGCGTTTGTCGCCGCCCCTGCCCTGGCTGTGACCATCACTGCACCCGCCATTGCGATCACCCCGGGAGGCCGGGAAGAGGCCCTGCCCGCCGCCCCGTCACCCAACCCCAGCGTGCCGAGCATCGCTTTCACCGTCTTGAGTGACGGCACCCCCGTCGGCATTGTCGTGGCCGGAGGCGACGGCGGCCTGCTGCATATCGTGGACCTCAATACCCAGACAGTGAGGTCACGAGAGCAGCTCGCTCCCGAGAACACCGACGTGCAGCCCTGGGAGTTCGCCAGGTTGTCGAACCGGCACGTCCTGCTCGCCAGCGGTGGCGGACAGCTCTTCGAGATCGATCCCGATGCCCCCGAAGAGCAGAAGGCGACGAATCTGAGCGATCCGTCCCGACCCGGCTACGAGCAGGTCGCCGCCTACAGCAAGTTCCTCTGGGACGTCGTCGTCGACGAGCACGACCGGGCCTATGTCGCCACCCAGAGCGATCGCGGCGGCCACATCCTGCGATACGACCCTCCGCCAGCCAGGGAAAGGGCCAGTGGATCGACCTGCTGCCGGGAGGAGTTCAGTCAGGAGAGACTGAGGTGCGCAGCCTCGCCTACGACAACGGGTTCCTCTACGCCGGGACGGGAACGAAGAGTCTCTCCATCTTCCGGATCAACACCTCCACCAACACCGCCACCAAGCTGTCGGTTCCCAGTCACGTCACCGCCGGTCTCAGTCACCTCGAGCGACCGCAGGTCAAGGCCCGGCAACCTGTACGTCGGCACGAACGTTCCGGGCAAAAATCCGGCCGACCTGCGGGGAACCTGCGTCCTGGACCCGGCTTCGGGGCTCAGAAGACGAAGGACGGCAAGCCGATTGAGCTGGACACCTGGTCCAGCCAAGTCGTCACCCGCCCCGGTGAGGCCGAGAAGGTCTATTACTCCGTACAGAGTAAAGGCGGTCCCAACACTCATGGAATACGACCACGGACCAACACTTCGCGGGCACTGGCCGAGAAACTGACCTCCTCGGCCCGGCCGAGCCAGTCGAGCTGGGCGACACACGACCACTTCATCTCGGCAGGCAAGAACGACGGCAGCATCTCCATTGTTCACGCCTCTGAGCGCATCGCGAAAAACCTCACCAATGACGCGAACCAAAGCAGTGGGATCGTGGGGTCGCCCTGAACCATCCAGTCCTTGGCAGCGGTCCCCGGCGAGACCTCTACGGCTCCTGGTACATGACCGCTCCGATGCTCCTTCGCGCCACCCCCAACGCGCAGGTAGAAGACGACGTACAGCCTGACCAAGGCCCCGCTGGGCCAGGTCGAGGGATTCGGACACAACAGCAAGTGGTTCGTCACGGGCATCTACCCCAGCGGCGAGCTGGTCACATACGAGATAGGGGCGAACGGGCCAACGATGCCGCAGCGCCAGTCGGTGAAGATCACGACTGATACCAGCCAGGTGCGGCCGTACACCATCGTGCCGATCGATGCGGATCAATTCGCCGTCGGCACCACCCCCATGAACAAGAACGGCTCCGGGGCGCTGTCCATCTACGACGCCGCGCGCAACGAGATCTCCACCTACCCGCTGGACAAGATCGCCTATGCGGATCCGTCTCTGCAAGGCTCGTTGAGCAACTGCCGGCCACTCTCAATCGTCCATTACAAGGACAAGCTGTACGTGGGGACCAGTGCGAGCGGTGACGGCATGAACGCCGCCCAGACGGAGGCCACCGCCCCCAGGCTCTTCGAGTTCGACGTGAAGACAAAGCAGGTGACGCGCGTGATGACACCGTTCAAGGATCAGCGTTCCATCACGGCCCTGACCTCGGGCAGCGACGGCACCTTGTACGGGACCACCGGCATGCACGTCTTCACCGTGAACCCGGCCGACTTCACGATCGGACGCAGCCGAGCGCTGACAAGGCAGGGCTACGCCGACGCCAACCGCAGTCAGCTGATAGAGCGCGACGGCGTGCTCTACGGCATCATGGCTGGCCGGCTGCGGGCCCTGAGCACATCCTTGCGGGACGACGGCACCGTCATCGCCGACTCCGTGAACACCCCCCGAGGAAAGGTCTACGTCAGCTCCCTGACCCTCGGCGCCGACCGCAATCTCTACTACGCACGGGGAGCCACGATCTACCGTTACACGTTCCCAGCGGGCTGAGGCGGATGCCGCTTGACCGTCGGGATGCCGATAGCAGAGCCCGCCGGCTTTGTTGGTGGTTCCGGGCGGTGCGAGCCGGGCCCGGCCGCCCGACTCACCACGCCGTCCCTCATCATCCCGCGTCGGCCACCGTCGCCGGTTCCGTCGGCTCCTCCGCCGAGTCTGGCTCCTGCGACGCTGCCGGCTCGCTGACCTCGACCTCGGCCATATCCTCGGCCTCGGAGATCTGCTCCATTGCGGTCTTCTGGGACAGGGGCACCTCGGGCAGGAAGACGGCGATGACGGAGGTCGCGACGAACAACGGAATCATCCAGCCGAAGATCGGCAGGGAGGGCGTCGGCGTAGGAACTCGCCACGGCGTCGTGCAGGACGGTGGGCAGCTGATCGACCAGGGCGGGAGTGAGCGAGGTGTCGGCGTCCTGAACTGGGCCAGCGTCCCCAGGACGACCGGGTCAGCGCTACAGGCCAGCTCCCCTGATCCGATCGGTGAGGTTGGAGGTGAGGCCGGAGGAGAAGCCGCACCGATGAGTGAGGCGCCTAGGGAGACGCCGACCTCGCGGAAGAAGTTGTTGCCACTGGTGGCCGTGCCCAGGTGCCTGGCCTCGATGGCGTTCTGGACCACGGTGACCAGGATCTGGAAGAACATGCCGATGCCCGCTCCTATGAAGAAGGTAGCGGCCGAGACCTCCCAGACGGGAGACGTCGTCGTCAGACGGGAGAGCCAGAAGAAGCGCCGGCGGCGACCAGGGGCCCCAGGACCGGGTCAGATCTTGTAACGGTCGGTGCGCGAGACGAGGATGCCGGAGAGGATCGAGGAGACGAGCATCCCGATCGTGATGGGTACCAGGAGCAGGCCGGAGGCGGTGGCCGAGTACCCGTAGACCATCTGGAGGTAGGTGGGCAGGTAGCTCATGACGCCGATCATCCCGCCCATAGCGAGCATGCCGACCACTGTGGCCACGATGAAGGTGCGGTTGGTCAGGATCGACCAGGGCAGGATGGGGTCGGCGGCGCGGGTCTCGACGTGAGGCGAACAGCCCCCAGCAGACCAGACCCGCGGCGCCCAGGCCGATGATGACGGGGCTGGTCCACGCGTACTGGTTGCCGCCCCAGGTGGCCATGCGAGGACGATGGCGACGGCGCCGGCGTCCATGAGCGCGAGCCCCCACCAGTCGATGGGGCTGGTCAGGCGGTGACTGGGCAGGCGCAGGACGATGGCAATGGCGACGAAGGCGAGGACACCCAGCGGAAGGTTGATCCAGAAGGTCCAGCGCCAGGAGACCGAGTCGGTCAGCCAGCCGCCGATGATGGGCCCCAGGATGGAGGCGATGCCGAACATGGCTCCCATGGGGGCCATGTAGGTGCCGCGCACGCGCGGCGGGATGAGGTCGCCGGTGATCGCCTGGGAGGAGATCATGAGGCCGCCTCCGCCCAGGCCCTGGATGAAGCGGTAGATGATGAGCTGAGTCATGGTGTCGGCGGTGCCGCACAGGGCCGAGCCGATCAGGAACAGGGCGATGGCCACCAGGAAGAGGTTCTTGCGGCCCACGAGGTCGCCGAGCTTGCCGTAGACCGGCATGGCCACCGTGATGGCCAGGGTGTAGGCGGTCAGGACCCAGGCCATGTGGGCGGCGCCGCCGAGGTCGCCCACGATGGTGGGCAGGGCCGTGCCGACGATCGTCTGGTCCATGGCGGACAGGAACATGACCACCAGGAGTGAGGCGTAGACCGCCCAGAAACGGCGGTCGGGGCGGAAAGTCCGCCCCGGTTCGTGGAGGGCGATGCCGGCGGGGGCCGGCGTCGAGGCGCTTTGAGTCACGGATACGACCTTTACGGTTGAGGTAGGCGGGTAAAACGAACAGCGAGGAGGACTGAGAGAGCCGAGCGCGCAGCTAGCCCGGTGAGTGCGACGGCGTCGGGCCGTCGGAAGCGCCGGAGGCCGCTTCAGCGGATCGAGGTGAGCAGCGACGTCGGAGATCGCCCTTGACCATGACGCGGACGGCGTCCGCCAAGCGGACCTCGGGACGCTGGACCGAGGCTTCAGGGTGCCTCGGCTCGTGCCTGCGCCTCCTCCCGGCGCTGCTCCCAGGGATGAGTGCGTCCGCACCACAGGTCCATGGCGCTGCGCTGGATCGCCATGGCCAGGGCCACGACGGCACGAGCGCGCGAGTCATCAGGTTCCGTGCCCAGGCGGCGGCTGGCTGCGTCGGTCAGGGAGACCGCGATGGTGCGCAGGCGCTCGTGGATGGTTCGCTCGATCTCCGGGTTGTCTCGCACGATCTCCGGAAAGGACAGGAGCCAACCGCGCTCGGACTCGACGGCTTCGGCACCGGAGGCGAGCAGGACGCCAAGGTCCTCCAGGAGGCTTCCGGAGCCGTTGATGAAGGCCTCGACGGCCTCGGGCTCAGGGGGCTCCAGGCCGACGACAAGGAGATCGGCCTTGGAGGAGAAGTGGTTGAAGACGGTGCGCCGGGAGACTCGGCGAGGGTTGCGACGTCGTCAACCGTCATGGCGGAGTAGCCGCGCTCCCTGGTCAGGGTGAGCGCGGCAGCACGGATGGCGGCGCGGGTGCGTTGCGCCTGGGTGGCGCGCAGGTCAGTTCCGGTCACACGCTCATCTTGCACTCAGTGCAGCCTTGCACTCAATGCAAGTTCGCGCGAGATTCCTCACGAAGGCCGCGAACCGGGCACCGAGGTCCCATTCACAGCAAGACTGGCCAAGATTTGCTGAGCGGTGTCCAAATCTGCAGCAAAGGCTCCACCCGAACTCGTGTGATGTCTCGGGACATGGGTGACGGTTCTGTGTCAGGACTTCGGTGACGTTTGGTGTGTCGGGACATGGGTGACAGTTAGGGTCTCTTGCGGCCGCGGCCTCCGCGTTGGTTGGTGGGGTCAGGGTGGGTGGTGGGAGACGTAGGTGGTGCCTTGGGGCGGCCAGGTGTACTGGATCAGGACCTCGCCGTGGGTGTCGGCGAAGGTGATGGTGCTGGTGTCCCAGATCGCGATGACCGTGGAGGCGGCCAGGTGGCGGTTGACCAGGAACGCGATGCCACCGATGTGGACGGTGCCGTTGCGGGTGATGGTCAGCTCGCGCTGGCCGGTGGCACCGATGGGCTTGTGCCGATGCACCCGGCGCCGTGCGGTGGTGTGCTGCTGAGGGTCTGGGCCTCCTGGGGTGATGGGGGCGGTGTCGTGGTCCGGTCAGGGGTGCCTGGGCCACCTCGGTGGCGTCCCATGCCTGCTGCGGGGTGATGCGCCCGGGCAGGCCCTGGTGGGGGCGCTGGGTGTTGTACACGAGGTCGAAGCGGTCTACCTGCTCCTGAAGTTCGGCGATGGAGGCGGCCAGGGGCTGCTGGTCCAGGTAGCGGAACAGGGTCTGGTCGAAGCGCTCGTTCTTGCCCTGGGTGGTGGGGTGGTAGGGCTTGGAGGTGATGGGCTCGACCCCCAGAGAGCGCACGTGCTCCACCAGGCGTCCGGTACAGCCTCTTCGGCTGGGGTTAAGAGCGATGCCGTTGTCGGTCAGCAGACGCTGGGGCACACCCCGGGCGGCTACGCCTTTGTCGAAGACGTCGATGGCGGCCTGGCTGGTCTCGCTCGAGGCGACCAGGGAGGCCACCGCCAGGCGGGAGTGGTCGTCCTGGAGCTGGAAGATGACCACCTTGCGTCCTGCGGTGATGACGTACTCGGTGGCGCCTGAGCTGCCAGCAGGCGTTGGGGGCAGGGGTAAACGAACCGTCTCCAGGTCGCCCGTGGTCTCTTGGACGGCTCGGGCAGAGCCACCCCTGGTCGCGGAAGAGCCGGGCCAGCCACGCCGGTGAGGGTGCCTTCAGCCCCATGGAGGCCATCTTGTCGTGCACGCTGATCGGGCCGTGGTCCAGGCCTGAGCGCTCCAGGGCCGCCCGCACCTCCAGGGCCTGGGAGCGCACCGCCTCAGGCAGACGGGCCGGGCTGGAGCGTGGGCGACGCGACCGGGGCTCAAGCACCGCCGCCGGCCCCTCCAGGCGGGCTCGGCGCCGCAGGACGTAGAACGTCTTGCGTGAGATGGAGTGCTCAGCGCAGAACGTCGTCACCGCCCCACGAGGCGCGTCATCAGGCCACTGAGCGATCGCCAGACGGACACGAGGATCAACACAACGGTTCTTATCAGAGCTCACCACTCAATCTCAGACCACAAGTGTCACCCCCAGAACCCACCGAAGTGTCACCAATGTCCTGACACAGAACCGTCACCCAAGTCCAAAGACATAACACTCCACCCGAACTCGGATACGCAGAAAGAATCCGCATGATTCCGCGGTTTGGTCTACGGCCTGATCGGGCCACAGGCTTCTTTGCGGCAGATTTGGACACAGCATGTCCCCTCCGGCACTCGAGCAGCTCTCAGGCACTCTCGTCGACAGCGATCTCGACGAGGTTCCGATCGGGGTCGCGCGCGTAGAGGCTGCGGATAGCACCATGGGCGCCTGTCCGCTCGACGGGGCCGCCGTCAGGAGTGGAGGCGCGCCTCGTAAGCCTCGATCTCGCCGACCTTGGGGCCATAGCTGCTGGCGGGGTCGTGGCGCAGGTCGAGCCAGATGTCGATGAGCGCCCAGGCGGCGGGTGCCGCGATGACGTTCTGCCCCATGCACAGGATCTGGGCGTCATAGTTCTCCACCGAGCCGCGTACGGTGAGCAGGTCGTGCGCGGTCGCCGCGCGCACACCCGGCACCTTGTTGGCGGCGATGGCGGTTCCCACACCGGTCCCGCAGATGAGCACACCGCGGTCGGCCCGCCCCTCGGCAACCGCTCTTGCCACCCGGAAGGAGACCTCCGGGTAGGTGATGTCCGGTGCGGACAGGTCGACGACGTCGCTCACGCGCACGTCCTCGACCAATCGCTCTTCGATGGCGTCCTTCAGAAGGGCTCCGTTGCCTGGAGCGCCGATGGCGATTCGCATGACCCAAGTCTCTCAGGCGGCGCTACACAAGGCGAGCCCTAGATGCATGAGGTCATGACGTTGGCGACGTGCGCTGGGCCGCGGGTGGCAGGAGGCTGGTCGCCAAGGAGGAGGCCTTACGGCCTCGAGAGGCTGTGGCAGTCATGGGATGGTGCGCCTTCTTCGTTGATAAGCGCCACAGTGCATCATCGTTAATACCCGATATCCGGTGGAGGGAAGACTCTAAGCCGGTGCGATGTTCGCCTGCCGGGACGAACAGTAGAGAACGCGGTTCGTAACTTAGGTCACATTCTAGCGACCACCGAACCGCGCGCCAGTCGGGGTGGCAACATCGACTCCGACGACGAAGCGCACGAGAGGCGAGGCCCTAATTGTCACCTCAAAAAGAGGACCGAATCACACAGCTTCTGACGGCGCTAGAACGTAACGGTGTTCTAACCATTCCCTCATCGCGGACTCAACTCATTCTCAGACTCATCACCTTCACCGTCTTCACGGCGATCACCACCATTGTGTCACTCGCCATCGCAACAGCGCCCGACAATCCGGTGGGGCGGACCACAGCACTGATAATCGGACTCCTGTTCATCGCCCTGTTTTCGACCGCATCCGCAGCGACCTACAGGCAACTGACTCAGAAGATACAGCTAACACTCACACCCCAGGGAATGAGACTCGAGAACGAGAGTGGCGGCATTATCGAGCAGGCAGAGTGGCACGACATTGAACGCTTCACCACAATACGCTCGCGCCTCGGAACCATAACCGCAATCTGCTACCACCTGACCGACGCCGGGATGAAGCGTCGACAAGAGTTCCTAAACACCAACCCACCTGGAAGGAATCAATTTCTCTTGATTAAGGCACCTTGGGCAGAAAAAGCCGATCAGTGACTCTCCCCTCAGGTTTTATCATCTTGAACAGCAACCTTCTCGACCTCCTCGAAAGAGTTCACTGGCGCCAACGGCACTGAAAACACCGCCCCTGCCGAAGTACAGGCGCAAGAAGAGTCGAGACGAACCACACCTCACAGCAAGAAACGAGCGGCGCCACTCCCCGGAGGCCCTGAAGCGTGACGGCGCCCTGGTCATTCCCTCATCGAGAACCCGCCTCACAATCAGACCCATCCTCATTGAGCCGCTCGGATCACTCGGCGCAGTGCTGACACTCGGTGCACCGGCAATGAGCAGGGGAACCGACAACGCGATCACTCCGTTCACCCTCAGCCCGACCACCGCACCCCTCACCACCCTCGGCTTCACAGCCACCCTCAGGCAACTCAAGCAAGAGATCCAGCTGGTGCTCACGCCGCAAGGATTCAGAATCGAGAACAGTGATGGCGGGATTACCGACCAGGCCGATTGGAATGACATCTAAATCTCGACCCCACCTGCACTAACGCTGACACAGTGGGCGCTGTTTGTTACTGTCTGACCGACTCTGGGCGGAAACACCGGCGCGAGCTTCTGGACACTGAGCCAAGCGGGCGAGAGCAGTTCTACGTATTCAAAAACGTCGAGCACACAAAGGTCGCTCAGGCACCACTCCTTCAGGGGTCACCGTCAGGAATGACGATCTGCCCGAGCTCCTCACGGAGGCACACCGCCGCCATCAAGGACAACGACATCAGCCGACCCCTGACCCGCACCTGCCGCGCAGGCTCGCACGCAAGCAACAGGGCAAGGACACCGGCAGAGACGCGCAGCACCAGGGGCACCCCGTCACCATCCACACCTAACCAACCGGCCCACAGGCCGGCTCCGAGGAGTCAGCGACTCGCCCGAGTTTGCAGAATCGCAACCTTCCGTTACCTTATCGTGAGACATCTGACGTCCGTCGTCCACACTCCCCCGTCGCAGGCAAGGCTGCCTCGATCCCCCGAACGGAACACCTATGACATCAAAACATCCCTTTTCCCTGGGGCGTCTGTCCGCCCTCCTGGGGTCCCTGCCCCTGGCCGTCACCGGCATGATCGCCGTCGCGCCCCCGGCGCACACCACCCCCACGGCCGACGGCCTGATGGATATCGCCATCACTCAGGTGAACGCCCCCGAGGACGGCCTCTACGCCGTCGGCGACGTCATGACCTTCAATATCACCCTCACCAACACCAGCAGCGAGGGCCTCACTTCGCCCCGGCCTCGACGAACCTGTCCGGGAACGTCACCAAGTGCCGGTGGCGCAACGTCCCGGCCGGAGCGACCAAGACGGACTGCGCCGGCCTGGCCACGCACACGGTGACCGCCGAGGACCTCAAGGCCGGCAGCTTCACCCCACAGATCGCCTACGAGGTCAAGGCCGTGGAGTACACCGGTCAGGCGCTCAACACCCCGGAGACGATCAGCGGCGCGCCGAGCCCGGTCAAGGCCGCCTCACTGCGGGTCGAGTCCTTCACGCCGTCGTCGAACCAGGAGACCTACAAGCTGGGCGACACCGTCAGCTACACGGTGCGCATCCGCTCGGTGTCGGACAAGACGATCAACGTCGCCGCCACCGACTCCTCCTTCGACGACCTGGCCCGCCAGTGCCACTGGGGCAACCTCAGGCCGGGCAAGGGCGCCGTCTACAACTGCAAGCCGCTCACCCACACGATCACGCAGGCCGACGTCGACGCCGGCCGGTGGACGCCGTCGATCACCCTGACGGCGACCGGCACCGACGGCGCCGCCCTCCAGACGCTCACCGCCACGGGCAACCCGATCAGCGTCGTCGGCCAGCACCCGCAGGCCGAGCCCGCCCCGGCGCCCGACGCGAGCACCGAGCTGCCCGCCTCGATGAGTGAGGCCCAGCACCTGGCCGGCAACACGGCCACCGACAACTACCGCATCCCGGCGATCACCACCGCCCCCAACGGGGACCTGCTGGTCTCCTACGATGAGCGACCGAAGGACAACGGCAACGGCGGCAGTGACGCCCCCAACCCGAACCACATCGTCCAGCGCCGTTCCACCGACGGCGGCAAGACCTGGTCGGCACCGACCTACATCCACCAGGGCACGGAGACCGGCAAGAAGGTCGGCTACTCCGACCCAAGCTATGTCGTCGACCACCAGACGGGCACGATCTTCAACTTCCACGTCAAGTCCTACGACCAGGGCTGGGGCGGCTCGAAGGCCGGCACCGACCCCGAGAACCGGAGCATCATCCAGGCCGAGTGTCGACCTCCACCGACAACGGCTGGACCTGGACGCACCGCACCATCACCGCGGACATCACGAAGGACAACCCCTGGACCGCACGCTTCGCGGCCTCAGGCCAGGGCATCCAGATCCAGCACGGCGCTCACGCCCGGGCGCCTGGTGCAGCAGTACACGATCAGGACCGCCGACGGCACGGTGCAGGCGGTCTCCGTCTACTCCGACGACCACGGGAAGACCTGGCAGGCCGGCACGCCGACCGGCACCGGCATGGATGAGAACAAGGTCGTCGAGCTCTCCGACGGCTCCCTGATGCTCAACTCGCGCGCCTCGGACGGCTCCGGCTTCCGCAAGGTGGCCAGGTCCACCGACGGCGGGCAGACCTGGAGCGAGCCGGCCAGCGACAAGAACCTGCCCGACTCGGTGGACAACGCCCAGATCATCAGGGCCTTCCCGAACGCCGCCCCGAGCGACCCGCGCGCCAAGGTGCTGCTGCTGAGCCACTCGCCGAACCCGAAGCCGTGGTCGCGTGACCGCGGCACCATCTCGATGTCCTGCGACGACGGCGCCTCCTGGAAGACCAGCAAGGTCTTCAACGAGAACTTCGTCGGCTACACGACGATCGCGGTACAGTCCGACGGCAGCATCGGACTGCTCAGTGAGGACAGGGAACTACGGCGGCATCTGGTACCGCAACTTCACGATGAGCTGGGTGGGCGACCAGTGCAGCCAGGCTCAGCCGGAACCGAGCCCGACGCCGTCGCCGTCAGCGGCCCCGAGCGCTGCGCCGACAACGACGCCGAGCAGCCAGCCGGCACCCGAGCCGACCAGCGCGCCGGGCCGGGCCCACGGCCGCACCGAGCGAGCAGCCCAGCACTGCGCCGTCGGAGAAGCCGAGCACCGAACCGACCGCTGCGCCTGCACCGGAGCCGTCGTCGGCGGCTCCGCCCACTGAACCCACGCAGGAGCCCACGCAGACCCCGACGGCGGAGCCTTCCGCTGAGCCCACGCAGGCCCCGAGCGAGCAGCCCAGCTCTGCGCCGTCGGAGGTGCCGAGCTCGGCTCCCACGCCAAGTGCGACGGGGCAGGCGCCGTCGACGGTGAGCCCGGACGCGACCTCGGTGCCGACGCCGTCGGATCGGCCGTCGTCAAGCGCGACGCCGAGCCGGGCTCCGGGGCGACGCCGGCTCCCAGCACGCAGCCCGATGAGATCGACCGTCCGGCCGACGGCACCATGGCGCAGCCGACCAAAGGCCGCCGTGGCTCCCAGCGCCTCGGCGACAGGGGGCCGCGACGACGCCGGGCCGCAGCCTGTCCCAGACGGGTACCAACGCGCTACTGGTCTTGGGTCTTGCGGGTGTCGCGGTTGTCGGCGGGTACCTGCTTCTGCGGGCTCGTCGCACGAAAGAACTGACACGCGATGAGCCGGCTCGATCCAGCTCTGAGCACTGACTGAGGGTGGGATGCCGGCGCGTCCCACCCCTCAGTGCTATCTCCTCAGCGGCACGGCCCAACCGTGGACCGGAGCTCGCCACCGGTTGCCGGCTGCAGGCCGGCTCCGGGCCGCAGGCTGTTGTCCTTCAGCCGCAAGCCGCAGGGTAGGGAGATTCGCGTGAGTGACCTCAGCTCACATCCGGCGAGCTGGCCTGGTACGGATCGAGCACAGGTGGACCCGGCGCTGCTGAAGGACCCCAGCGGCCCTCCGCCCTCACCAACGAGACGTCCGACAGTGTCCAAATCGGTGACAAAGGCCTGGAACAGAGCAGAACGGGCGAGAAGAAACCGCATGATTCCAACATCTATTCGCCTGCGTCGGCGACACTGGGGCTCCTTTGTCACCGATTTGGACACTGAACCACTCGCATGACACAGGAGGACCAACCGTGAACCCCATGGATGAAGCCTCTCGGCGACGATCTCGATGGCGTCAGCGCTCGCCAACGCATTCACGCGCCCGACACACCATCGCCGCCCGGCTCTCCTCCAGTTAACGCCTAGCGTTATTAGCGACCTCCGTTATACCCTGCTGTCGTGATCAGGTCCTTCGCGGACAAGGCGACCCAGCGAGTGTGGCACGAGGAGTACGTTCGCTCCCTCGACAAGTCGCTCCAGCGCGCCGTGCTACGCAAACTGGAGCTTCTACACGCAGCAGCCGATGTCAAAGACCTGGGCATCCCACCGGGCAACCGACTCGAGCGGCTGACTGGCGATCGACGTGGCCAGCACAGCATTCGGGTCAACGCCCAGTGGCGACTCTGCTTCACCTGGCATGAAGGAGGTGCGGATGATGTCGAGCTCGTCGACTACCACTGATACTGACCGGATCGACCCGATTCACCCGGGCGAGGTCCTCATGGAGGACTTCATCGAGGGTTTCAGGATCACCCAGAACAAGCTCGCCACGGCCATCGGCGTGCCTCCGCGTCGCATCAACGAGATCGTGCACGGCAAGCGCGGCATCACCGCGGACACCGCTGTACGACTGGCCAGTACTTCGGCACATCTGCCGAGCTCTGGATGAACCTGCAGAGCCACTATGAGCTCAGGCTTGAGCGCCGGGCGCTGCGCGAGCAGCTCGAGAGCATTGTGCCGCTGCAGTCGGTGGCGTAGGCAACGCAAACGGCATGCGTGACCGATGCTCACATCTGGTGAGGTGAGCCGGCGCGGTTCACGTCGCGGTGATATGACCGCAGATAATCATCGGGCGCGCTTTGGCGACGCGAACAGCGCGGAGGCGACCGATGTCATCGACCGGCAGGGCCTGGCCCTCGGCTCCCACTGCCGCTCTCCCCACCGGCTTACTCGACGTCGATGGGGCCGTTGATGTGGAGGGTCTCGACGTCGAGGCGCCGGTTGACGTTGGAGGCGGTGGAGTCGTCGATGCGGCCTGCGAAGCGCAGGTCGTGCACACGTTCACGCAGGTGCTCGATGACGGCGAGCCGCAGGGTGCTCTCCGGGCCGCAGTAGACGCGCGCCTCCTCCTCTGCGCCGGCGTTGCTCACGGAGCTGTGGCGACGCGCGTAGTCGGCGCGCACAGCCGAGATGACCGCGTCGTCGTCAACGCCCACACGTTCGGCGATGACATCGAGCTGGTTGACGGTGTCGCCGAGGATCTCAGCGAGGGCCTCGGTCTCCGAGACTCGATCGCCTCGGCCGTCTGCGCACCGGCCGAGGGCCTGGCATTGGCCCAGCGGACCACGTAGGGCAGGGCGACCCCCTGGATGAGGAGGGACAGGAGGGTCACGCCGGCGACGATGAGGATGATGAGATTGCGCTCGGCGTAGGCGGCACCGCCGAAGGCGACCGGGATGGACAGTGCCATCGCCAGTGAGATCGCACCGCGGAAGCCGGCGACCGTGGAGACGATGCGGCCACGGATATTGGTGCGTCGCAGGCGCTGCTCGGGGCGGCGGTCGAGAACGCGGATGGAGTAGATGATGAGGTGGTGCCCAGCGAACCGGCCGGCGACCATGGCGATGTAGATGATGGGAATGAGGATGAGGCCGCGCACGAGGTCGGCGCGAGGGAGGCCGGCTGCGATGCCGGGGAGCGCCACCCCCACCATGACGAAGAGAATCGTGTTGAGGATGTAGGTGAGGATGGTCCAGAACGGGGTGCCGAGGACGCGCGAGCCCAGGGACATGTGCGGGGTGGCGAAGCGGGAGATGACGATGCCGCAGGTGACGACGGCAAGGACACCCGAGCCCCCGATCTCCTCGGCGAGGAAGAAGGTGATGAACGGGGTGGCCAGAGCGGTGATCGTCGCCAGCATGGGGTCATCGGTGATGGTGCGGATGCGGATACCGATCTTGGTAACGATGGCGCCGACAAGGGCGCCGACACCGATTCCTCCCCCGAAGGACAGGAGGAGCTCGCGCGTGACGAGACCGGCTGTGACGTCGGAGGAGTCCTGCGCGGCCTGGAGGGCAATGGCGAAGACGACCAGAGCGGTGCCGTCGTTGAGAAGCGACTCGGCCTGAAGGATGGTGCGGCCGTTCGGATTGAGCCCCCGCCCCAGACTGGAGACGGCGGTGGCGTCGGTGGGGCCGAGGCAGGCCCCGATGAGGAGCGCGGCACCCACGCTCAGCCCCATGAGGACACCGATGAGGGCGATGAGAGCCGCAGTGATGGCAACGAGGACCGTGGCGCTGAGGATGATGCCGCGCAGGCTTCGCCGCATGCGGTTGAGTGAGACTGACAGCGACTCCCAGTACAGGAGGATCGGTAGGAAGATCGTCAGGACCACCGTGCTGGGCAGGTGCATCTCCTCCCCAAACGGAAGGAAGGCCACCCCCACGCCGGCGGCGATGAGGAGCACCGGGGCGATGAGGCGGAACCTGTTGGCGATCACGTAGGCGACAATCGAGGCGCCGATGAGTGAGACGATCATGTCAATGGTCATGAGACTGCCGGGCTCCCTTCCTGGGCTGAACGTGGTGGGCTGACTGCGGCCGGCTCGAGGAGGTGCGTAGCTGGCGTGACAGGGCTTGAGCAGGGGGCCTGGCCGGGCACAGCCTACAGACGCCTCCTGCCAGCTCGCGTAGTCGCCGGCGAGCATGAGAACGGCTCAAGGCTCGAGGTCGCGTCATGAGTGAGGCACATGGACGAGGCATCGCACCACGACTTCAACGTCAGCCGAAACACCCCACACCCTTCCTTAATACCTCTACGAAAACATCTCCGTCATTTCTCAAGGCATTCAGAAAACGACACCGACATTTTTTGACACAAGCAAGATTGCACCCCGAGGCTCATTGACAGAGCAAGGCACAAACCCTCCAGACCGAACAAACACGAACGCTCACCCCACATGCAGACACCCCAGAATCACAACGCAAACGCAGGGGAAAGCACTTTTGATACAGCCCCAATAGTTTCTTTTTCACAACACTATTATGACATTTCGGTAACATTTCCGGAGCCCCTGACAGGCACACCACAAGTCTTGTTCTGATTTTCCTCCTCGCGATACTCTTCACCAGTTACTCACGGTCATCCCCAGACCGCCGATCCCTAGTGAAGAGGATGTATACATGCAGGTTCCTGCCGATCTCAGACGCACCGCGTCTAGGGGGCAGTCGACGGCCGCCTGGCTCGCCCTCCTGACACTGCTTGCGAGCATGATCGTGCCCTTGCAGGCCCAAGCCACCGTCAACGCCGACATCAACCTGTCTGGTCTCGCTCTGGTCAAGTCGGACCGCAGCGGCAACGACTTCCCATCAGAAGGGCCTCACGACGCAGGACGTGGCCAAGCTGTCCTACACGTGGGATGCCACCAACACCACCGTCAACCCGGGGGACTCCTTCTCCATCGACCTCGGCGCCAATTTCAAGAACCTGGAGAACCCGAAAACCGTCCCCCTCAACCTTCCTTACAACGGCACTCCCACCGAGGTGGGCGTATGCAAGCTGACGGAAAAAGACCATGGAGTGCACCTTCAGCGAAAAGGTTGAGGAGCTCAAGGCAGCAGGGATTCAAGGATTTCAAGGGCTCGGGTCAAGCACTGCTCCTCATCACCCAGGCCACAACAGCCCAGTCAGTGGATATGACCGTCAACGGCAGCCAGAAGGTGAGCGTCCGCCTGCCCGGCGCCGGCGGCATCAAGGGCCCCGCTGCACGGAGCTATACGGCTCTCAAGTTCAGCAAGGTCTCCTCGGTCATCACGTCGGCCTCCTCCACCATGACGTGGGAGGTCAACTTCGGCTCGGACTACATCAAGGAGCAGCTGGCCAAGGGAGACAGCCGGATCGCCTCGGACGGTCAGACCCGTGAGACCATCACCATCACGGATACGCTCGGCTCGGGTATGGCCTTCAGTGGGGACAAGAACAAGTGGTACCTCGGGCTGCGCAACAGCGCCGCCGAGCCCGGCATCTCCGGGGTGTCCCTGACCAGCGCAGCGGGCAAGGACCTGAGCACGAAGTACGGAGACTTCGACCTGGATGTGGACATCCAGGGGCAGGTCGCCACGATCAAGGTGACGGGCCCCTTTGCTCCTGAGTCCAACTACAGGATCTCCTACCCGGTGACATTCACCTCCCAGAACGGCAAGGCCATCGCCGGCGCGCAGTACACCAACGCCGCCTCGCTCGACCACTCCGAGGCTCACGGCGAGTTCACCCGCAGCTACGCCGACTCGTTCAAGGTGACCGTGGACATGGCCCCCGGTTTTCGGCGGTTTCGAGGTCTCCAAGACCTTGGGCGGCGCGGCCCTGGACGCCGTCGACGTCGCGAACACGACCCTGCCGGTCAAGGTCGACTACGTCCTGCCCGGCCCCGCCAGCGGATACGCCGGCTGGCAGGCCCCCGGTACGCTCAACGCCGATGGTCTCTCCGGTTCGGCCGTCCTCAACATCAGTATCGGCAAGACGAACACCTTCCAGGGCACCTTCCCCAAGGGCACCGTCGTCACCCTGTCCGAGGACACCGGCCAGGCATCTCCCGCTCCTTCGGGGTATGCCTGGGGCAAGCCAGTCTTCGCGGTCGGCAGGACAGAGACCAACACTCTGACCATCGGCGACCGGGTGTCGACCAAGGTGACCCTCAACAACACGGCCGACGTCGCCAAGGCGCCCGGCACCTTCCAGGTCACGAAGACCGTGGCGGGCGCGCAGGCCGGCGACAAGGAGTTCACCTTCGCCTACACCTGCACCGACGGCACCGAGGGTTCGCTGAAGGCCAAGGCCAATAGCGAGGCGGTCTCCGGGCCGAAGGTCCCCACGGGTACGCAGTGCACCGTCACCGAGGATGCCAAGACAGCCGCGATCGACGGCTACACCCTGACAGCCCCCGAGGCCCAGAGCGTCACCGTCAAGGACCCGGCTGAGCCGGTCGCGACGGCGGCCTTCACGAATTCCTACGTCCGTGATACGGGTTCGTTCTCGGTGTCCAAGAGTGTCAAGGGTGACTACACCCCGCAGGCCGGCGAGACTGTCAAGGTCGGCTACACCTGCAACGACCCCGACAGCACCAAGGGCACACTCAATGTCCCCATGGACGGCAGTGCCGTGGGCGGCCCGACCCTGCCCACAGGAACGGCGTGCACCCTGAACGAGGACAACACCTCGGCCCAGCGTGAGGGCTACGCGCTAGCCACCACCTACTCCACGACCACAGCCACGATCGCCAAGGACCAGGTCCCGAACGTATCGGTCACCAACACCTACACCCGCCAGACCGGAGGCTTCTCAGTGTCCAAGACGGTCCAGGGCGACGGCGCGAAGCTGGCACCAGCGGAGTTCACCTTCGAGTACACCTGCACCGACAAGGTCACCGGCAAGGCCGCCTCCCCCAAGCAGCTGGTGGTCAAGACCGGCCAGACCGCACACGTGAACGACCTGCCGACCGGATCGTGCACACTCACCGAGAAGGACGCCCCCGTCAAGGCCACGAGCCTGTCAACCACCCTGGCCGTAGACGGCACCCCCGCCCAGGAAGGCAAAGCAACCTTCGACGTACTCGGCGGAGACAACCCCGCCGTCAACATCTCAGCCACCAACACCTACACCCTCGACCGCAGCACCTTCACCGTGTCGAAGAAGGTGGAGGGCGACGCGCCGAGACCCACAAGAACGTGATCTTCACCTTCGGGTACAGCTGCACGTCCGACGTCGAGGGCGAGATGAAGGGTGAGCTGACGGCTCGTGGAGACGGCACTGCCGTGTCCGGACCCGCACTGCCGGTCGGGGCGACGTGCTCGGTGTCGGAGAAGACGTCGTCGGCCCAGGTCAACGGCTATGACGTGAAGACTCCCGAGACGCAGAGCGTGACGATCGCGGAGAAAGACACCGCCCTATCCTTCACCAACACCCACACCCGCCAGACCGGCACCTTCACCGTGTCGAAGGCCGTGGCGGGCGCGCAGGCCGGTGACAAGGAGTTCACCTTCACCTACACCTGCACCGACGGCACCGAGGGCACGCTGAAGGCCAAGGCCGACGGCAAGGCGGTCTCCGCCCCAAGGTCCCCACAGGCACACAGTGCACCGTCACCGAGGACGCCAAGACAGCTGCGATCGACGGCTACACGCTGGCGGCTCCGGAGGCCCAGACGGTGACGGTCTCTGAGAAGGACCAAGTGGTCAACACCTCCTTCACCAACACCTACACCACGGTAGCGGACACGCCCTCACCGTCGGCGACACCTAAGCCTTCTGCGTCCAGCAAGGCGACGCCGAGTGAATCGGCGTCAAGTGACCCGACACCGAGCGGATCGGCGTCAGGTGCCCCCGACTCCAAGTGGGTCGGCACCGAGCGAGTCGACGCCAAGTAACCCGACACCGAGCGGATCGGCACCGAACGACCCGGCACAGGACGGTTCCGGCTCGCCCCTCGCCCGGACCGGGGCGTACGTAGGAATCCCTGCTCGCCCTGGCGCTGGCCGCGATCGCAGGAGGTGTGCTGTTGGCTTACCGCCGCAGGGCCTAAGCCAAGGCGCTGAGAGCCGGCAGCCGCAACGCTGCTGAGTGAGGGGATCCCTACCCGTGTGGGTAGGGATCCCCATTGCGTTGCGACTCCGCGCCCGACGACGATGGACCAGTCGGAAGCCTGAAGCCGACAAGGCCCCGTATCCGTCCCGCCCCATGAAACAGAGGTACCTTCCATGCGCAGTCCCCTTTTGAGCAGGCCAACCGTGAGCAGGAGACCGGTCAGCGCTGGACTGTCCAGTCCAGCAAGATGCTTCGCGTGGCCCTGGGCCCGGAGGTGCTGGCGGCGCAGGGCGCGATGGTCGCCTACCAGGGGAACATTGACTTCTCCTACCAGGGGTCGAGGAGCCTGGGCGGCATGATTAAGAAGGCCGCCACCGGGGAGGGCGGCAACCTCATGCGTGTCTCGGGTCAGGGCGAGGTGTTCTTCGCCCGCAGTGCGCAGAACGTGTTCCTGCTTCAGCTGGAAGGGGATGCGATCACGGTGAACACGCCGTCCCTGCTGGCCTTCGACGCGCACCTGGGCTACGACATCAGGATGCTGGGCAATGCCGGGATCCTTACCGGCGGGCTGTTCAACCTCGTCGTTCAGGGGCAGGGCGTGGTAGCCGTGTCCTCCGACGGTCCGCCGATGCTTCTGGACTGCTCCCAGCAGCCGACCTTCGTTGACCCGCAGGCGGCAATCTGCTGGTCGGCGAACCTGCAGCCGCAAATCAAGAGCAGCTTCAAGATGGGCTCCCTCATTGGGCGCGGCTCGGGCGAGTCCTTCCAACTGGCCTTCCACGGCCCGGGCTTCGTGGTGGTCCAGCCCAGCGAGGGCCAGCCGGTGGTGGCGTCGTCCCTGAGCGAGGGCAACGACGGCCGAGCGCGCGGCTACCGAAAGCCGTGCGATCGGAAACCTAGAAGCCGACCTGAATCGGTCAGACCACAGAGGGATCGGCACTACCTGAGCGAATCTCATGCATGAACTGTTTCCGCGCCTTCATAGCATGTATCAGCAGTTCATAGCCGTCGTCGAAAACAAGGACCACGAGCTCCAGTACTCTTCCGGACTCATCGACGCCAAGAACAAGCCACCGACGCGGATCATCCTCATCGTCCAGAGGGCGCGAACTCAGCGCATGATCGAAAGCGTAATACAGATCCTCATCATCGAGATGGTCCTTCGCATAGTGCTTACGGACAGACCGATGGATATCAGGCTGCGGCATGAGCCCATTGCTTGACAGCCGCTCGTACGGCATCCGACCGGTTCGCGATCCCCTCGTCGGCCGCACGCTTCAATAAAGCGGCTAGGAGTTCCTCATCGAGGCGAACAGTCACAACTACGCCTGGCCCTCGGCCGACTGGGGGCCGCCCAGGAGTCGGTCGCGGCAGCTGCCGGAGGTCGTAACCGGCCTCAGCCTCGTCTGCCCAGGCCTGGATCTGCTCGTCGCTCACACGACGTCCGTGGAGAAGATGCTTGCCCATGGCAATATCGTATACGAAACTCGATCGTGGAGTCTCCCCCTCTGCCGCAGCACTCGACAGCCAGACACCACCACTGAATGAGACGAAGACCCCGCCCTCCGACGAGCCGCCGTTGCTTCTGGACTGCCCGCAGCAGCCGACCTTCGTTGACCCGCAGGCGGCAATCTGCTGGTCGGCAAACCTGCAGCCGCAAATCAAGAGCACCTTCAAGATGGGCTCCCTCATTGGGCGCGGCTCGGGCGAGTCCTTCCAGCTGGCCTTCCACGGCCCGGGCTTCGTGGTGGTCCAGCCCAGCGAGGGCCAGCCGGTGGTGGCGTCGTCCTGAGCCAAGCGACGACGGCCGAGCGCGCGGCTGCCAGCATCCGTGTAATCGTCCGACGACCGCGAAGAGCCGTTCTCGGCAGGCGGTGATCGCTTCCCTCATGTCCATGTCTGAGGGCTGAGTAGCCACCCCGTTCTTGTTGAGACACTGACCCCATGACTACTCCCCCGCCGATCCGCGCTCCCAAGCCCACGCCGCTGTCGGGTGAGGAGGTGGTGGCCGGTACGGATGCGACGGTCGTGGATTTCTGGCGCTTCGCGCTGTCCAATCTCCGGATGAACAATGCTCGGGGCTACCTGGCCGAGTTTCTGGTGGCGAAGGCGGTCGGCTCGACTGGGCTGCGAATCGAGTGGGATCCTTACGATGTTCTGGCGCCGGACGGGACCACAATCGAGGTCAAGACCTCCGCCTATCTCCAGGCGTGGGACCAGTACAAGCTCTCAACGATTCAGTTCACAGGGCTTCGCAGTCGCATCTGGTCCACAGAGGGTGGGTTGACGCCAACTCCGACCTACAACGCTGACGTGTACGTCTTCGCGATCCAGACGGCACGCACCCACGAGGAGTACAACCCGCTCCTGGCCTCAGCAATGGCGCTTCCACATCCTTCCCAAGCGGACTGTGGAGGATCTTGGTCAGGACTCCATCGGCCTGGCAACCTTGGAGAAACTTGCCGGTCCCTCAGTTGCGTACGAAGAACTTTCTGAAGCAATCAAGGCCGCCGCCAGACAGGAATGCTAGCATAACTAAAATATTCAGTTAACGCGCCTGCCCCGGAGATAATACCGCCAACCAGGTCCACTACAAGATCGAACGAATCATCGTCAACATCAAAAGGCGGGGAATCCTGAACACCAATTTAAGAAGACCCCTAGAAACCTTCCCGGAAACCACAACCGCAGCCCTCAAGATAATATTCGCATACACCCCACATATAATCCTCAAGCTCTCAAAGCTGCACTTATCTACATTCGTGATTAAACCCCCATCGTTTCCATCGCTTTATTTTATTAGAAATTCGCCACCACGAGAATCTATATCGACAAAGCTCGCGCAAGTAGATTTTTGACCTGGAGTAACCCTAAGTTCCTCACCACCAACTTCCTCTAGCATTCGAAGCGGAAAGTATAGCTTTAGACGATTGGCGTTCCATTTTTCTGAATCTACTGTCTCGATGTTTTCAACAATAAATAGCGCTTTTTTGAAACGCTCGTTCTTTGCAAGCCTATAGACGACTTCAGTGCCAAGTCCTTGTCGCAAGCACTCTTTGTTAATCCCTAAACGAGACACCACAACGGTATCAAAGCACTGGCCCAGCCTTTCGTCAAAAATATTCTTTTCGATACCGAAAAATAACCATTGCCAATTTCTCGGTTTTTGTTTTTGGTAACAAGAATAATAGAAACCTCGAAGGAGGATCTATCGTTTAGGCCATGCGGAGCATTGAATTCAAACCTAAAAGGCCCCGCCGACTCACTCCACTCCTCTTTCATAAACACCCCGAAAGTAGATGCCAGCTAAAACTATATCAAACCTCGACTATCGATTGATGCCGAGATAATCTTTGAGGCGACCCCTCAAAGAACGGTATTCATTGCTGCGACCCTGCGATGTAGGCTGAGGAAATTGAACAAAATAAGGAGTGCCGAGCACAACTCGACTTACCGCGACCTCACGACCAGTTGAGGCTGGACCCCAATCAAGATAGCTGACTTCAACATCGTCACCGGCGGTTGGGCAATCATGCACCTCTAGGCACATGAACACAGTTTCGACATGTTGCTGTTCTGACCTACTTAAAAGATTTCTTGCAGCAAGAGCGTAATATGGATCTCGCAACCAGCGATTGTCTGAGCTAACACGCTCATACCCTTCCGTCTTTGCCATCATAAGTTCGAACAGATGCTCCGTTTGTGAACCGCCCCGATAATCCGAAAACCCCTCCATCAAGTACGGTTTTAAGTTGACCCGTGGCCGTACCGCTTAACACCACCCAAGTCACGGATTGTGTATTCTCTGCAGGAAGCGTGTCTGGAATTTCAATAAGTCACAACGCTAGCCTCGGAGCATTCTCGAGTTGACTTTCTTCCCGAAAAATCATCATGTGTTTTGATAGCGTAACGCACAGCACCACAATAGAAATAATCTCTCCCTATTTTCGAAATTTGTTTCTTGGTCAACCGGAAGTGAATTTACGGAAATTTCATCGAGAACCGGTTTAGCGATAGCTAACAGTTGACTGCGGTCCGGATTGTCAGATAATGGAGTCGACTTCACTCCCTGACTCTAGATTTCCGCTTGCGATGGCGGCCGCTGAAGCGCCAGCCGGCGAAATGGCGCCCATAGCTTTTCGCCTCATACTCGCACTGTATGTTAAATCCGCAATGGAATGCTTTCCAGCAACCCTATTGTCAGACACCTTGTTGAGACCCACATAAAACGTCTCTGCAAGTCAAATAACAGTGCGTCATCCATGTTTCCGGTCATTTTTCTTCCTCCAGATCCGATACCCGTACGGAACTCCACGACATCACCGTCTGCCATGACGTAGTCCTTCCCTTCCATGCGCACTCGGCCGTGAGCGCGGGCTTCGGCAACGCTGCCGTACTGGACCAGGTCATCGTAACTCACGATCTCCGCCTTAATAAAGCCCCGTTCAAAATCAGTGTGGATGACACCCGCCGCCTGGGGCGCCGTCGCGCCCTTGCGGATCGTCCACGCACGGGACTCCTTCTCCCCCGCCGTCAGGTACGTCTGCAGCCCCAGGGTGTCGAAGCCGACCCGGGCCAGCTTGTCCAGACCGGACTCCTCCTGCCCGTTCTCATGCAGCATCTCCGCCGCCTCCTCCGGCTCCAGCTCCACGAGCTCGGCCTCGAACTGGGCGTCCAGGAAGATCGCCTCCGCCGGCGTCACCAGCTCGCGCAGCTCGGCCTGGCGGGCCTCGTCGCTCATCCCGGCGTCGTCCATGTTGAACACGTAGATGAAGGGCTTGGTGGTCATGAGCTGGAAGGTCCCCAGCACCTCCGCGTCGATGCCGGCGGCCTCCGCCCCGGCGGACAGCAGCGTCCCCTCCTCCAGGACCTTGAGGGCCGCCTGCGCCGTCTCCAGCACCACGGGCTCCGTCTTCTTACCCCGCACCTCCTTCTCCAGGCGCGGGATCGCCTCTCCAGGGTCTGCATGTCCGCCAGCACCAGCTCGGTGCTGATCGTCTCGATGTCCCCGGCCGGCTCCACCTTCCCATCCACGTGGACCACGTCCGGGTCCTCGAAGGCGCGCGTCACCATGCAGATGGCGTCCGCCTCACGAATGTTGGCCAGGGAACTGGTTGCCCAGTCCCCTCGCCCTCGCTGGCGCCGCGCACGATCCCGGCGATGTCCACGAAGGAGACCGTTGCCGGGCACCACCTTCGCGGAGTGGAACAGCTCGGCGAGCTTGTCCAGGCGCGCATCCGGCAGGGGCACAACCCCACATTCGGCTCAATGGTCGCGAACGGGTGGTTGGCGGCCAGAACGGTCGCGCGGGTCAGGGCGTTGAACAGGGTGGACTTGCCGACGTTGGGCAGTCCGACGATTCCGATGGTAAGTGCCACGCAGGAGAGTTTAGACGGCCCCTCCGACACCGTGCGCCCTCGATGGCGTCCCCCGGCGGGATCAGGCCGTCGGGGCACCACTCACTTCCCGGCGGTGTTGCTCACCCGGACCGAGGCCCGCAGATCACGCCACGAGGTGTAGAAGCCCCCGCCGGCGTTGACCCCGATCCCAGCCGTCAGCGCGACCAGGCCCGCTGTCACCATCACCACCACGATGCGTCCCAGGATCGCGCCGCCCAGCCGCGCCACCGACGGCTTGCCGCCGTCACGCCGTCGACCCCAGCGGGGCGACCAGAACAGGGCGGTTCCGAGCGCGGCCAGCGCGGCGACCACTGCCACGGTGATGGTGCCCAGACCGTTGATCTCGAAGGGCTTGGCACGCGTCGGCGAGAGGGACCCACCACACGCTGGTCCCTGGGCGTCTCCGTCAGAGGCCTCACGCCGGCGGCGGTGGCGCTAGCCTACATCGCCCTCCTGCGCCGGCAGACCGGCCGCGGCGAAGACCGCCGGGTCCGAGCCCCACCAGGTCAGCAGCGACGGGAAGTAGTTGTTCCACAGGACCCAGGAGTGCCCGCCGTGAGCCGGGGTGTCGATCGTCACCGAGTCGGGCGTCTGCGCCGCGTCCTCCATGAACCAGGCGGCCCGGGCCGAGCCGGTGGAGTCGTCCTGGGCCCCCATGACGTAGAAGCGCAGGCCGTCGGGCTTACGCGCTTCCAGCATGGTGGACAGCGTGTTCTGCGCCTGGAGCTGCTTGCCCCCGTGAGCCAGTGCCCCCTCATCGGGGTGGTCGAAGGCGGACATGACGCCCACCGAGCCGAAGCGCTGCGGGACGTCATAGGCGGTCCGGGCCGCGCAGTAGGCGCCCGCTGAGATCCCCATGAGCATCCATCCGGCCCGCTGCGTAGAGACATTGGGGAAGGTGGCCTGGATCATGCGGGGATCTCCTCGGCGGTCCAGGTCTCCACGGGCGGGCGGCCGGCGATGTTGACGCAGTCGTGCTGACTGCCGTCCACGTTGACCGAGGGGATCACCATGATCGACGGCGGGATGCGGCCGGCGTCGATCGCCTCCTGGAGCCGCTTGGGCGAGGCCATGCCCTGTCACCAGGGACTGCGGGTCACCGACCCAGCCGTGGATGCCCTCGATGACGTTGTAGGTGCGGCCGTCATCAGGCCTGTAGCCCGACGGCACGATGACGCGCACCGGCAGGGGTGATGCCGCTGACCGGACCGGTCCAGGTGGCCTCCTGGGAGCCGTCGCCGGCGTCGTGGAAGGACGCCTTCCAGGCCGAGGCAGGGGCGGCGTCGTAGGCGGAGGCCTTCGGCAGGGGCGTGACGCGCGAGACGACCTGGGTTCGTGGAGAGGCCGCCTCGATGACGTCGCCGACAGTACGCACGTAGTGCATGGGCCGGTTGATGAGCAGCCCCGCGAGGCACCATGACGAGCAGCACCGGCACACTCACCATGACGGTGCGAGCCGTGTGGCGTCCGACGCCGCGCAGCACCGTTCGGAGCGCAGGGGCGGGCAGGGCCGTCAGCGGTCTTCTCCCGCGTGGCGGCGGGACCGTCCGTGGCAGGAGTACTGCCGCGATGACGGCGGTCAGGACGGCGAAGGGCGACGGCCAGGATCAGCTTGAAACTGGTCAGTTCGATACCACGCAGGACGCTCACGTCTGCTAAGCATGGCACTGCCTGCGCAGATACCCATCCTCCTCAAGTAGCAGAGGGGCCGTGCCGTTGGTCTCTTCTCCGTGACCGCTTGGTCGAGAGGTCGGGATTCAGGACTGTTGGCCCAGGTCCGAGCGGTTGGTTGACATGCGGCTGCGAAGGGTTGGCTGACGACGTCGGAGCAGGCAGGGGCGGCGACTGGCAGCCGCGTGGCGCCGCTGCGCTTAACGGGGCGACATAGATGTCGTACCTCTGGGGCACCATCGGTTCATGAGCTCCTCACCCGTCCTTCTTCCCATCCTGCTGCTCCTGGTCGGTCTGGCGATCGGGGTGGTCATCGGCTACATCGGCGCGATCGCCCGGCGCACCGCCGCGGTCCGCTCGGACCACGAACAGGTGGCGGAGCTGCGGGCCCAGGCCGCCCAGTGGCAGGCACGGGCCGAGGAGCTGTCCTCGCGCACCCAGGTGGCCGAGGAGCGTGCCGAGCGGGACGGCTCCGTGCTGCGGGCCCTGGCACCGGTGCGCAGCCAGCTCGAGCAGGTGGGGGCCCGGGTGGAGTCCCTGGAGAAGCAGCGTGCCGAGCAGCACGCGGCCCTGGCCGAGCAGCTGCGGGCCACCGCCCTGCGCGAGCAGGACCTGGCCCGCTCCACCGCCTCCCTGGAGGGTGCGCTGCGCTCGCGCTCGGCGCGTGGCATGTGGGGCGAGGTCGAGCTGGCCAGGGTCCTGGAGGCCTCCGGGATGATGCGGCACGTGGACTTCTCCGAGCAGCGCACCATCGGGGCACTGGTTCAGAGACGCGGCGGCCTGACAGGCCCGGCCGCCGGTGAGGGCGCTGCCGGCCGGTCCCGGCCCGACGTCGTCGTCCACCTGCCCGGGGACGGGTACCTGGCCGTGGACGCCAAGGCGCCCATGGACTCCTACCTGGCGGCCACCGCCGTCCAGGGCGCCGGCCCGGAGGACGAGTCCCAGCGAGGCGAGCTCCTGGCCGCTCACGCCAGGCGCTGCGCGGGCACGCCGACCAGCTGGCCGCACGCCGATACGACCGAGCTCTGGGGACTCGCCCGAGCTCGTGGTGCTCTTCGTCCCGGCTGAGGCCGTGCTCTCGGCCGCTCTGGAGGCGGACCCCGCGCTTCGGAGCACGCGCTGGGCGCGGAGTCGCCTGGCCTCACCGGTGACGCTGCTGACCCTGCTGCGCACCTGCGCCACGGCCTGGGCCCGCACCGCCGTCAACGACGACGCCCGCGAGACTCCTGGAGCTCGGCCGCACCCTCTACTGAGCGGCTGGGGACCGTCGCCGGCCATCTCGATGCCCTGGGTGGGGCGCTGCGGCTGGCGTGACCGCCTACAACAAGGCGGTCGGCTCCATGGAGAACCGGCTGCTGGTGACCGCCCCGCTCCCTGGAGACTCTCGGTGAGCAGGTGGACTCCCCCACACTCATCGGCGCAGATGCCGCCCAGGTGCGCACCTTCACCGCGCCCGAGCTCACCGCCGAAGGACAGACCGACCCGACAGTGCTGTAACGCGTGTCATACTTCCGGACCATGACGATTAACCGTTCCATGGCGTCTATCAGGGAGTGTTGCCTCTCATCTCATGACTGATTGGCACGCTCCACAACCGTACCAATGTCCATATGAGTGAGGCGCACCCCGCCTCATTGGACACCGTCGAAGGAAGAGACCATGCTGTCAATCATCGGAATGATCATCACCGGCGCCATCATCGGAGCCCTGGCTCGACTCATCATGCGGGGCGAGCAGAACATCTCGGTGCTGTGGACCATCGTGCTGGGCGCCGTGGGCGCGCTCATCGGAAGCACGGTTGCCGGATTCTTCGGCGTCGACTGGATCCGCTGGGCCCTGTCCATCATCGCCGCCATTGTCGCGATCTCCATCTACCTGAGCGTCACCGGCCGGAAGTAGACCCTCGAGCGCCTGAAGCGGGTTTCATGGAGCACTCATCGCCTCCATGAAAACCCGCTTCGCCGTTCTTGTGACGCAAGCCATGGCCTGAAGGCGTGAGGATTCCCCGGCCGGCAACGTCCTCCTATCAGCGCGGCAGTCATGACGGATAGCGAAGACAGTCGGTCAAGACGGCCAGTGCACGAGCCGGCCACGGAAGCCACCGGGCACCTTGACAGAACAGTTGCTGGCCCGCGACCACCACATTCCGTCACTATCCATCTCACGGATCAACGAAAGAGGCTCTCATGAGCAACAACGACATTCCCCAGACCGGCCAGCAGCGCGAGCGCAACGAGCAGGCCGAGGGAGGACAAGTCCCTCGCGGTCCCCTCCAGACCTCGCACGGCGTGACCACCATTGACGAGAACGTCGTCGCCAAGATCGCCGGTATGGCCGCTCGTGAGGTGCCCGGCGTCTACGACATGGGCAACGCCGTGCGCGCGCCTTCAGCGCGGTGACCGACCGCATCCCCAACGCCCAGACCAATGTCGCCCGGCGGCATCAGCGTCAGAAGGGCGAGACCCAGGCCGCCGTCGAGGTCACCGTGGTGGTCGAGTACGGCGTCTCCATCGTCGAGGTCGCCGACGCCATCCGCCGCAACATCATCGAGCAGATCGAGGGCATCACCGGCCTGGAGGTCGTCGAGGTCAACATCAACGTCACCGACGTCCACCTGCCCGACGACGACCTGACGTCGCCGAGGCCACCGACCTCACGTGATCCATCCCGACGCCTGATCTGAGGAGTCCTCATGAAGACAACGCACCTGGCCCTCCTGGTGGGCCTGTTCCTGGAACCATCCTCGCCTTCGGCTCCTTCGCCGACTTCGTCCCAGTGACCCTGTGCGGCCTGGCCCGGATTGGCAGTGGCCTCTACCTGAGGGCCGGGTCGATGTCCGAAGCATCCTGGATCGGCGAAGGAAGTGAAGATGGCGATCGCGACCCAGCCGGCGATCACGCAGCCGGGGGCCCTCCCGGGATGAGGACTCCTCCCGGGAGCAGCGCGAGTCACCACCATTCCGGCCCGAGTCGTCGCCCAGATCGCCGCCCAGGCCGCCTAGTGAGACCGGCAACGTCGGTTCCAACGCCGGAGGGCTCCTGGGAATCGGCACCCGCCGCAACTTCGCCTCGGCCTGAGGCCCAGTGCGAGCTCTACGGACAGGTCGCTGTCCTCCACCTCGACCTCGGCCTGGTCTTCCCCACGCCACTGACCTCCACCATCGAGGACCTGCGCGCGCACGTGCGCAGCCGCGTCGAGCACCTCACCGGGCTGCGCGTCGGCAAGATCGCCATCGAGATCTCCTGGCTCAATCCGAGCAGCCACGTCAGGAAGAGCCTGAAATGAGGCACCCATCCAGAAACTCATTCGTCGCCCGTCCCGCAGCGTGCCCAGTGTCATCCTGGCGCTGTTGCTGCTCACCGCAGGAGGACTGGGGGCCTGGCTGCTGGGGCACCGGATCGTGAACGGCACCTGGCCAGACCGGGCCGCCTCACACTCGACGCCGTCGAATCCACCACCCTCGGATCCGCCGCAGTACTCACAACCGCCGGGATCGCCGCCGTATGCGGCCTGGTCATGATCCTCATGGCCCTGTGGCCGGGGTCCCCGAGCGCGTCGAGATCCTCCCCGACGCCGTCCCCGGCCAGACCGCAGTGACGCGCCGGGACCTGTCCGGACTGGTGAGAACCCAGGGTCGAGCAGGTCGACAGGGGTCCACAGCGCCACCGTCAGAGTTCGCCGCTCACGGGTCGACGTCGTCGTCCTCAGCGTCCTGGACGACCTCACCCCGGTACGGGAAGCCGCCCGCAAGAAGGCCGATGAGGGCCCTGCAGGCGCTCAAGCCCGAGGGCATCGCACGCAGCCGAGTGCGGATCAGGCACACGAGCTGAAAGGAGAACACTATGCGCTCAGTCTCCGGAGTCCTCAACAGGACGGTCCTGGCCGGCTGCGGCCTTCTCATCACGGCAGCGGCATTCCTGGCTGCTTGCCTCCGGCCTCGGTGCCGGTCGGTCCTGGCCCGACGTCGCCCCTGCTCCTGGCCACTGCGCAGGACCGGGTGGACGGCCCTCATCACGCCCCAGGCGCACTGGCTCGCCGACCGCCGCGCTGGCGTCAGTGCTCGCCTTCATCGCTGGGCTGGTCCCTACTCGCCATGCAAGTCCCCCTGCAAGACGGCCGCCTCGCCCCTGAGATTCAGCGACTCCGAGGGCGTCCTGCTGGCCACCGTCAGCCCCGACGTCCTGGCACAGGCCCTGTCCGGAGCGGGCCCAGGACGTCCCCGGGGTGGAGCGGTGCTCGGTGTGGGTCACTGGTTTCCCCAAGCAGTCTGTGGCTCCAGGGGTCGCCACTGTGTCCCAGGGCTGCGAGGTCAGTGGACCGTCGCCGCTCTCAGGCGCCGACTCGAGGATGACGTGACCACGTCCCTGGATACGCGCCCCAGACAGTCGACATCCTGGTGCGTCTGGAGCGCTCCTCGAGCTCGCGCAACGTCTCGCAGACCGTCACAGGACGGCATGCGCCCGAGAGCACCGGGGGACGGCGATGACACACGAGAAGCAGGACGAGGCAGTGCCGGCACCTCGCCCGCGTCCACACCACGCCGCACCACCGAGCGCTTCGTCCTATGACAGGGACCGCTACCTGGTCCTGCGCGCCCAGGACGGAGACATCAACGCTTCGAACAGCTCGTCGAGCGTTACCAGGGGCGTCTGTTCCGCACCGCCTACGTGATCGTGCGGAACCGTCACGACAGTGAGGACATCGTCCAGAGACCCTCATCCAGGCCTGGCGCAGTCTTCACCTGGTCAGAGAGCCTGCCGCCTTTCGGAGCTGGCTCATGCGGATCTGCACCAACAAGGCCACCAGCATGACGCGCAAGCGTCAGCGTCGGGCTACCGATCCCTACGACTCCGAGAGCCTCGAGACCGCGAGCGCCATGGCGGGGACGACGTCGAGCAGCACCACTGACCCGGCCGAGTCCAGCGAGGTCAACGCCCAGATCGAGGCACTGGCCGACCTGCTGGCCTCCGTGCGGCCCGAGCTGCGCATCGTCTGGGTGCTCCGAGAGGTCGACGACATGTCCTACGAGGAGATCGCCCAGGCCCTGAATCTCACCGAGTCCACCGTCCGCGGGAGGCTGGCACGCGCCCGCGCTCTCGTCATGCGCCAGATGAAGGAGTGGTCATGAGCACTGCTAACCAGCTCTCACGCAGCGCCCGACGCTCGACGGCGTCGGCCAGGCCATTCACCCGGTCTCACGAGCAGGATGACGCGGACACACGGAGTACCTGCGCCTGATCGCCTCCCTCCACGAGGAGTGGGACCGGCTGGAGTCTCAGGCGAGCGCCTCGGTCATGCCGCAGCGCCACTTGATGGAAGCCGTCATCGCCGAGACCCGTCACGGCGCCCAGGTGCAGATGCCCGCCACCGATCTGGGGCCTACAGCATGTCCGAGTTCTCGCTGCGAGCGCTCATCCGACGAGCTGTGGACCCGTGCCCGGCGCGCGCGCCCTGCGGTCCTCCTTCGAGCACGCGCCTTCGGGCGAGGATCACTGTCGCCTGGGGGTTCCGGAGACCATCTCCTGCCGGATCTCCGCCCACGTCACCGCGGGCAGCCTGCCGCAGCTCGCCCAGCGGGTCCCGCGACGCCGTTCGAGGAGCCCTGCCATGAGAACCTAGAGGTGTCTCCGACCGTCAACGTCCACATCGAGGATCTCCACGATGACGACTAGCCTCTCAGCAGCCGAGCTAGCAAACCTGGTCACTGCTGTCCCCGGCGTACGAGGAATCGAGCCGGGGATAGGCAGCACGTTGAGGGCGATCGGCAGTCACATCCGGCGGCAGGACCCTCGTCAGGCCCGCTTCGGAGTCGTCGTCGAGGCGGGTTCATGCAGGGCCGTCATCGAGATCGGTATCGACGGCTCACGGCCCGTCAAGGAGATCGTGCACGACGTTCAGGAGACCATCATTCGGTCCCTGTCGGAGGCGGGCGAGCCCGGCGGCACCTCCGAGGCACGCGAGGACTCCGGCTCCCCCGGCGTCGGGGGCCGGAGTACTCCCCAGGTCACAGTGCGGGTGCAGTCCCTGCTGTAGGCACCCGCTCCGCAGCGATTCCCCGCCCTCGTGCAGATCCCGGCACGAGCCGACGTCGGGCCACCGGTCAGTTCCCGGTGGCCCGACGTCGGATATGGGGTGAGGAGGGCGCTGCTCAGTGACGCTCGCGGACGACGACGCCCGAGACGTCGGCGTCCTCTAGGCGCACCACGCGCGAGCCGGAGACGATCCGGTGCCCCAGCCAGATGGCCCCGAAGACCGGCAGGCCGATGTAGGAGGAGAGCACCTCCAGCAGCTGGCCCTTGAAGACGGCCTCGTAGTTCTGGCCCAGGATCACCAGGGCGCACAGGGTGAAGGCCAGGATCGGGCCCAGTGGGAACCAGGGCGCCCGGTAGGGCAGGTCGGCCGGGTCGTTGCCCTGGAGCACGTAGGCGCGCCGGAAGCGGAAGTGGCACACGGCGATCCCCAGCCACACGATGAAACCGCACAGGGCGGAGACGTTGAGCAGCCACGTGTAGGCGGTGTCCTGACCCACCACGGCGGTGAGGAAGCCGGCCGCCCCACCAGCGCCGTCGCCCCCAGGGCCCTCACCGGGACCCCGTGGCGATTGACGTAAGCGAACCAGGCCGGCGCCTGGCCCTGCAGGGCCATCGAGTGCAGCATGCGGGTCGAGGCGTACAGGCCCGAGTTCCCGGCGCTGAGCACGGCGGTGAGGATGACCGCGTTCATGATGGCGGCCGCGATCCCGATCCCCGCCCGCTCGAAGACCAGGGTGAAGGGCGAGTAGGAGATGTCAGAGGTCTCCGAGCGCAGCAGGTTGGGGTCGGTGTAGGCACCAAAGCGCGGCAACGCGCGCGCGCGCGCGCTTTGCTGTAGCGCGCGCCTTTGCCTTCGCTTGTGTGTATTGTATGTGCCGCGCGCGCGCGCGCCTTGCGCGCGCGCGCGCGCGGTGTGTGTGTGTGTGTGTGTGTGTTGTGTGTGTGTGTGACCGCAGTCATGATCCGCCAGAACACCGCGTGTGTGTGGATCGCCTGCGGGACGTCGGCGCGGTTGCGGGCCTCACCGGCCGCCGCCCCTGGCGCCGGTGCCTGGGCAGCCACCACGGGCACAGTGGCGCCGTGGAGGGCGTCGCCGGTGGTCCGGTTGCCCGAAGCCCGCCGGCCTGCCGCCGACACCGCGATCATCCTTTTCCCGCGATCAGGAGACGTGATGGCCGACGTGAAACTCGCTTCCTCGGCGGGACGGGAGCGTCGGCGGGGTTGGGAACAGCGTCAGCGGGAGGCTTTGGGCGGTGGCAGGGAGAAGGAAGGGAGGAGGAGGAGGAGGAGGAGGAGGAAGGAAGGAGGAGGAAGGAGGAAGGAGGAGGAGGAGTACGCGGCGATCGCCGCCACCAGCGGAAGCTCGGCAGCCGTGATCAGCAGTTGAACCAATATGGCGGCCGAAGGAGGGCGCTGACAGACGCGTGGCGCGCGCGCGCGCGCGCGCGCGCGCGGCGGCGCGCGCGC
>BNJU01004722.1_pt1 | contig 36594 bp, 38 predicted proteins | sample 8539281 | NCBI WGS metagenome assembly BNJU01 (sample SAMD00202456, study PRJDB9452) | human saliva metagenome | isolation source: human saliva | place: Japan
GGTGTCGTCGATGCTTACGCCGGTCAGGCCGTCAGCGACGGCAATAATGACGCCGCGATATCCTGCATCAGAAACAAGCAGGTCAGAGCCGTAGCCGAGAATAAAATAAGGAGCTTCAGCGTCTTTAACCGCAAGGAGAATCTCTTTGACCTCATCAGGGATTATCAGGGATGACATAAAAGATCCGCAGGTCCACCCACTTTAAAAGTGGTGTGCTCGCTCATTGGCTCGTCTACCAGGACGTTCTCTTCACCAACAATCGAGCAAAGCTTTCCGGCCAGGCTTTGTAAGTCATAGCCACTTTCAGACATGTAACACGCTCCTTAGTAAGTTACTTTTTATAGTTTATCGCAAGCGAGAAAAACGTGGCGTTGGGGCGAGAAAATCACGGCGTTGGGCCGAGAAAATCATGATTCTGGAACGATAAAACAATTTTTTTTGCAATTCTGTCAAAGAAATGTCCATCCCTGTTTTACGTGTTATCAGCTGTTAACTCTGCTATAGTACGTATCGATATGTTTCAGAAATGGTTGCAATTACCTACTGGTGGTAAGGTGGCCGAGCTTCAGGGTTTGTAACAACCCAGCTCTATAAGCCATCAAGTCCGCGACCCGCAAAAAGGCGGTTAACCTGGTTAAAGTCCAGGACCAACGGTACAGTCCGGATGTCAGAAACGGAGACTTTTATGGCTTCATCCCACTCAACCCACGCAACAACCGCATCTTCTAACGGCTGGTCTACCAAGAGAATCGCAATTCTCGCCATGCTTTGTGCAGCTGCTGCAATCAGCACCATGGTGCTTCAGTTCCCTCTGATCCAGGCGTGACGTTTTTGAAGTACGATCCATCGGGCGTCTTTGCCCTGCTCGCAGGCGTAGCTTATGGCCCTGCTGCAGGCGCGATCGTCTCGGTGCTTCCCTACCTTCTGCACCTCACCACGGAGTCTGGAATTTACGGCACCATCATGGCAATCCTGGCAACGCTTACCTACGTTTTGCCTGTCTCGCTGATTGTGTACAACCGTTCCGAGAAGATCAAGCAGCTGGTACTTGCCCTGATTGTGGGCAGTGTTGTCAGCGTTGTCGCATGCATTCTGGGCAACCTTGTAGTTACCCCAATCTACACCGGCATGAGCGTGGAGGCAGTAAGCGGACTGATTGTCCCTGCTCTTCTCCCCTTCAACGTGGTAAAGGTTGCTGTCAACAGCATCGTCTTTGTTGTGATTATGCGCTCGGCTACCTCACTTTTTGAGAGCATCAAAAACGGTGAGTAGTCTGCTCGACAACTCCCCAGATACATACACGTCTGAAAGCGCTGCACAAACTCAGGACCTCCCTGTAGCCGCAACGCTTTTAGACGTGACCTTTGTGCACGCAAAAGGCGTAGTTGCCTTAGACCACGTCTCGTTTTCTATTCCTGCAGGTAAACGTACCTGTATTGTTGGCGCAAACGGCTCGGGCAAGTCCACGGTGGCCTCAATTCTCTCTGGCCTTACCGCGCCTGACGAGGGCACCGTTACCTTTTTGGGAACCACCGTTGTCAATGACGGCCAAGTAAACTTTGAGGCGTACAAAACCATTCGTCCGCAGCTTGGTTTGGTCTTCCAAAATCCTGAGGACCAGATTATCTGCAGCGTGGTCGCAGACGATATTGCCTTTGGTCTGGAGAACCTTCAGGTGCCCAGCGATCAGATAACGCCGCTGGTAGAAGAGCAGATTACCCTTGGAACTCTCACCGAATTTGCGTCAGAAAATCCGCAGATGCTCTCGGGCGGCCAACAGCAGCGCGTGGCAATCTCGGGCGCACTGGTCATGAAGCCGCAGATTCTGATTCTTGACGAACCTTCCGCAGCTCTTGACGTTGTTCACAGAAATAACGTTATGGGACTTGTCGAGAAACTCCGTGCAGCTGGAAAGACTATCGTCCATGTAACGCATTTCATGGACGAAGTGGTTTCTGCTGATCACGTGATTGCCTTGGACGACGGCCACGTTGCCTTTGAGGGAACGCCCGAAGCCCTCTTTGAGCAGCATGAGCTGGTTGAATGTCTGCATCTTGAGGAGCCGTTTGCCTATCAGGTTGCTCACGCGCTCAACAACCGCGGAATTGTCGTGTGCAAATCACCTTCGGCTGAGCGCGTGCTCAGCGAGCTGACAGGGGCTTCTCGCCACAGCGGCGCAGGGCGCGAGAAGTGCGGATGCGGCCACCGCGGGTTGCGACGCGACCGGAAGCGTGTCCAGCTCAGCAGTGGTTTCCGTGTGCGATGTGACGTTCTCGTACCAGAAGCCTGTGCTCAAAAACATCTCGGTTGACGTGCAAAAAGGCTCGCATGTTGCTGTTATCGGTTCAACTGGTTCCGGCAAGTCTACCCTTGCGCGCTTGATTTGCGCACTTGATACGCCTGATTCCGGAAGCCTTTGTGTAGCTGGACTGGATACTCGACAGAAGCAAAATCGCAGAAAACTTCACGGCATTGTTGGCTACGTCATGCAGCGACCAGAGCGCCAGCTTTTTGCGCAAACGGTTGCCGAAGACGTAGCATTTGGCCCCACTAACCTGGGCCTTTCTGCCTGCGATGTAGCAAGCGCTGTAAATGCTGCTCTGGAACTTGTCGGACTTTCCCACAAGGCAGATGCATCCCCTTTTGAGCTTTCTGGTGGTCAGCAAAGACTTTGCGCACTTGCGGGCGTTATTGCCATGCAGCCAAAGGTGCTTGTCCTCGATGAGCCTACCAGCGGACTTGATCCCCACTATTGCTCTGAGCTCAGAAAAATTATCAACGCCGTTCTTGAGGACGGTTGCACCGTTATTGAACTCACACACTCGATGGAGGATGCAGCAGAAACTGACCAGACTATCGTACTCCATGAGGGTGACCTGGTGTTCTCTGGCACGCCTTATCAAACATTTACTCATTTCTCAGGGGCAGAATTCCAGGACCTTGGACTGGGTATTCCTCATGCGCTTGCGTGGGCGCAGCGCTTGTCCCGCACTACTGGAATAAATCTGGGAGAACCTTTGACCTTGTCTGAGCTGGTAGATGCGGTGGTTGATGCGGTGACGACCGCCCCTTGCGCCACGCAGGTCAGCACCGCACAGCCGGGCGGCGTGCAGCCCAACGACCTCACGCAAGGAGATTGCTATGGCGCTTAAGATTTCCGTCGGCCAGTACTATCGCGGGGACTCGTCCATTCACAGGCTTAACCCCAACGTTAAATGCCTTGCTGCTCTTCTTTTGATGCTCACTACGTTTTTTATCCGCACTGCACCACAGCTTGCACTGCTGGTAGTAGGTGCACTTTTCCTGCTGGCTCTAGCAAAAATCCCCATCAAACAAGTGCTTAAGTCAATCATCCCACTTGCCTGGCTGCTTATCTTCCTCTCGCTCTTCAACCTGTTACTCACGCGAGAAGGAACGGTGCTTGTTTCCTGGTCAATCTTTACCATCACTGACGTGGGAGCATGGAGCGCTTTTCTCTACCCTGTGCGCATTTTAGCTGCAATTTTGATGGGCGCGCTACTTCTACTTACCACCACTCAAACCGATTTGGGCAATGCCTTTGAAGCAGCTTGCGAGCCGCTCTCAAAAATTGGTCTTCCCGGTAAAGAAATTGCCATGATTTTCTCGCTTATGCTGCGCTTTATTCCAACACTTGCGGGCGATGCGGTGTCTATTTCCGAGGCTCAAACCGCTCGCGCAGGTTACGTTGCTTCAGGATCACTTCCTAAAAGACTTCGCGCAACCTTCTCCATTGTGGTGGCGCTTTTAGCAAGCTCGCTCAGACACGCCAACAACCTTTCTAAGGCACTTGATGCACGCCACTATGTAGCAGGGGCTTCTCGCACACGTTGGCATCAACCAACCTTTGGTGCTCGCGAGGTAATTGCCTTGGGCATAACCGCCTGTTTTATCGCTCTTGTCTTTGTGCTGGCTTAAAAACTTTTAACTAAATAATCTGTATTTTTAACGCTCTGTTACAACCCGTTTTTCTTTTCTCGACAACCGCCAATTTGGCCACCTAAGTAACGTACAATAAAGCCAGTAAAAGCGTTCAAGGCTTGCATTGAAAGGTGGCCCCATGGTCCTGCGCGTCTACGTCCAAAGAAAATCTGGTTTTCGAGGGCGAGGCAAAAGCCCTGCTCAAAGAAGTGAAAAGACCTTCTTGGTATTACCGAGTTACAACGCATTGACCTGCTTAACCGCTATGATGTTGAGGGAATTTCAGAGGAACTCTTTGAGTCCTGCATTCCCACCGTTTTTTCAGAGCCACAGTCCGATCTTGCCAGCCGTACCATGCCAGAGTTTTCTTCTGAAGGTGCGGCTGTTCATACGTTTGCTGTTGAGTTTTTGCCTGGCCAGTTTGACCAGCGCGCAGACTCTGCAGCTGAGTGTGTGCAGCTCATCAGCCAGGGAGAGCGTCCACTTGTGCGCTCTGCTCGCCTCTACGTGCTAACCGGAAACCTCACAGAGGCAGACGTTTCCGCTATCAAGAACTACCTCATCAACCCCGTTGAGGCTCGCGAGGCTTCCCTTGAGCTGCCCGAGACTCTCAAGATTTCCATCCCAGAGCCTGCAGACGTAGAGGTTCTTGAGGGCTTTAATGCTCTTGACCAGGACGGCCTCAAAGAGTTCATTGTTTCTCATGGCCTTGCTATGGACCTAGCTGACCTCACCTTCTGCCAGCAGTACTTCACCAAAGAGCAGCGCGATCTACCATCACCGAGATTCGCGTCATTGATACCTACTGGTCTGACCACTGCCGCCACACCACCTTTAACACCGGAATTACCGGCGTGCAGATTGATGATGACCTGGTAAAAGCTGCGTTTGAGAAGTACCTCTCCATGCGCAAAGAGCTTGGGCGAGAAGATCGTGCCGTCTCTCTTTGGGATATGGCCACTATTGGTGCAAAGTACCTTCGCGAGAAGGGCGTCCTCACCAATCTTGATGAGTCAGAAGAAATCAACGCCTGTACCGTAAAAGTCAAGGTAGACGTTGACGGCAAAGACGAAGACTGGCTCTTCCTCTTCAAGAACGAGACTCACAACCACCCAACCGAGATTGAGCCCTTTGGTGGCGCAGCTACCTGCATCGGTGGCGCTATCCGCGACCCTCTTTCTGGCCGCAGCTATGTCTACCAGGCAATGCGCGTCACGGGCGCTGCAGACCCAACCGTTCCTGTTTCCCAAACCCTTCCTGGAAAGCTTCCTCAGCGCACCATCGTGCGCACGGCAGCTGCAGGTTATTCCAGCTACGGCAACCAGATTGGCCTTGCTACCGGCCAGGTTTCTGAGCTCTACCACCCAGGCTACGTGGCAAAACGCATGGAGATTGGTGCTGTTGTAGGCGCAACTCCTCAGAGCCACGTCCGCCGTGAGCGCCCAGAAGATGGCGACATCATCGTTCTTCTCGGCGGCCGCACTGGTCGTGATGGCATTGGCGGCGCAACCGGCTCTTCCAAGGCTCACGACGCTGGCTCCATTGAGCGCGACGGCGCCGAGGTCCAGAAGGGCAACGCTCCTGTTGAGCGCAAGCTTCAGCGCCTCTTCCGCCGTGAAGACGCTTGCAAGCTCATTAAGCGCTGCAATGACTTTGGTGCAGGCGGTGTCTCTGTTGCTATTGGCGAGCTTGCCGACGGCCTTGACGTCAACCTGGACGCTGTCCCTAAGAAGTACGACGGCCTTGATGGCACTGAGCTGGCAATCTCCGAGTCTCAGGAGCGCATGGCCGTTGCGCTTGAGGCAAAAGACGTCGATCAGTTCTGCGCATACGCTCGCGAGGAAAACCTCGAGGCAACCATTGTGGCAACAGTCACCGAGGATCCTCGCCTGGTCATGCGCTGGCGCGGTCAGAAGATTGTCAACATCAGCCGCGCATTTCTCGCCTCAAACGGCGCACCTAAATCAATCACCGTGCGCCTGGCCAAGCCTCTTGCCTACCAGCGTACCTGGGCAGGCACAACTCTTGGCGAGAAACTCCACTCGCTGGTACGCGATCTAAACGTTGCATCCAACAAGGGTCTCTCCGAGCGCTTTGACTCTACTATTGGCGCAGGTACCGTCCTTATGCCATTCGGCGGTGCTCGTCAGCTGACCCCCGCCCTCTCTATGGTGGCAAAGCTTCCGGTTATGGGCCAGACCAACACGGTCTCGGGCATGGCCTGGGGCTTTAACCCCTATCTCATGGAGGCCGACCAGTTCCGCGGCGCATACCTCTCTGTTGTTGAGTCCGTTTCCAAGCTGGTTGCTACCGGCTTTAAGTACCAGGACCTCTACCTCACCTTCCAGGAGTACTTCGAGAAGCTAGGCCAGAATCCTAACCGTTGGGGCAAGCCAGCCGCGGCTCTTCTCGGCGCACTGATGGCCCAGGTCAACCTTGGTCTTGCAGCTGTCGGCGGTAAGGACTCCATGTCCGGCACCTTTGAGGACTTGGACGTTCCGCCAACGCTGGTTTCGTTTGCAACCGGCCTCACCAAGGTGGACAAGATTGTCTCCAACGAGTTCAAAGGCGCAGGTCATAGGCTCATTTCCATTGTTCCATCCTACGACGAGAGCGGCCTTCTCCCCGACAACGAGTCCCTGCTCACCGCATACAAGCTGATCAGCACCCTGGTCCAGTCCAAGAGCGCACTTGCCATTACCACGCCAGGTTACGGCGGCGTAGCCGAGGCTCTCTTTAAGAGCTGCCTGGGCAACAAGCTGGGCGTTGAACTGGTCCCAGAGATTTCTGCTGACGCGCTTTTCTCACCAACCTACGGTGCCTTCATCGTTGAGCTGGCAGACGGCGTATCCGTTGACGATGTCGACGGCGTGTGCGTGGCTCCTCTGGGCGTCACCACGTCCGAGTACGCTTTCAGCGCATGTGGCGAGAAGATCGACCTCTCCGAGCTTCAGGAAGCATGGGAGCGCCCACTTGAGGAGGTCTTCCCGTACCGCGGAGGCTCCGACGAGGCTGTGGAGAAAATCAGCTTTGACGGCGCATCCACGACACTCCTATGCTGGTCCAGCCCTTATCGCACCTGCGCACCCACGCGTCATCATCCCCGTGTTCCCAGGCAACAACTGCGAATACGACGTTGCGCGTGCCTTTTGAGCGTGCAGGCGCTGACCCAACCACGCTCATCATCAACAACCTGACTCCTCAGGACATTGTTGAGTCCGCAAATGCGCTGGCAGAGTCCATCAAGAAGAGTCAGATTGTCATGATTCCAGGCGGTTTCTCCGGCGGAGACGAGCCAGACGGATCTGCTAAGTTTATCTGCGCACTCTTCCGCGCACCTCAGGTAACCGAGGCTGTTCGTGAACTTCTGCAGCAGCGCGATGGCCTCATGCTGGGCATCTGCAACGGTTTCCAGGCGCTCATCAAGCTGGGCCTTGTTCCTTACGGCGACATTCGCCCTATGGACGACACCTGCCCAACGCTGACGTTCAACACCATCGGTCGCCACCAGAGCCAGCTTGTTCGCACCAGCGTTGCCTCCACGATGTCCCCATGGCTCTCCAAGTGCGCACTTGGCGACATCCACACCATTGCAATCAGCCACGGAGAAGGTCGCTTTGTTGCCTCCGACGAGCTTCTTGAAACGCTGAAGGCCAACGGCCAGATTGCAACACAGTACGTTGACGCAACGGGTGCCCCAAGCATGGACTTCTCCGTTAACCCTAACGGTTCCGTCCTAGCTATCGAAGGCATTACCAGCCCCGATGGCCGCGTCCTGGGCAAGATGGGCCACACGGAGCGCTCCGGTGCGGGCCTCTACAAGAACATCCCTGAACTCACCGCCGGTGACCAGTTCCAGCCTCTGATTGAGGGCGGCGTCGAGTACTTCAAGTAAGGCGCGAGTGCGGCGACGGCAACGCTGCAGGTCAGCGCCGCGTGCGCACACAGGTTGCAAGTGATTTCTACCCGGTATCCATTTCGTGTGGATACCGGGTTTCTTGTGCGGAAACGCTGCTAGTGGACGGGGTTTCTCGCCAGGCGGGTAGTGTGCTCGAAGCGCACATCCGCTACATGCTCGGTCGCGCCTGGGCGCGCCTGATTTCTGCAAAGAATCTGTAACTTCTGCCTAAATAAGTAAAAGAATCGGTGGATTTGCCTGATTTTGTCAAAGAATCGGTACCTCAAATACAGATTCTTTGCACTTTTTAGGCGGACTTTTCTAGACGTAACTCTGATTTCAAGGTTGGTTCTATGGACGCTCTTATGGAGCCTGATTTTCTCGCCAAGTCTGAACGATTTGCCTGAAAAACACGCCTAGTCTGAGCTATTTGCCGGTTTTTCTCGCCAAGTCTGAGCTGTTTTACTCAGACATGGTGGGGGTTTCAGGCTCGCAAAATTTGGAGACAGCACCCTAGTTAGAACGTGCCTGATTTCTGCAAAGAATCTGTAACTTCTGCCTAAATAAGTAAAAGAATCGGTGGATTTGCCTGATTTTGTCAAAGAATCGGTGTCGCAAATACAGATTCTTTGCACTTTTCAGGCGGACTTTTCTAGACGTAACTCTGATTTCAAGATTGGTTTTATGGACGCTCTCATGGAGCCTGATTTTCTCGCCATGTCTGAACGATTTGCCTGAAAAACACGCCTAGTCTGAGTTATTTGCCGGTTTTTCTCGCCAAGTCTGAGCTGTTTTACTCAGACATGGTGGGGGTTTCAGGCTCGCAAAATTTGGAGACAGCACCCCAGTTAGAACGTGCCTGATTTCTTCAAAGAATCTGTAACTTTTGCCTAAATACGTAAAAGAATCGGTGGATTTGCCTGATTTTGTCAAAGAATCGGTACCTCAAATACAGATTCTTTGCACTTTTCAGGCGCGCATAATAAAAGTCAGGAGCATAGTGAAAGTTAGGCTCGCACTAGCAGAAAGACCCGCTTGCCGAGAAACCCGTGCAGCCGCAGGCGCACCTGGCGAGAAACCCGTGTGCTCACAACGCCCAACGTTTCGCGGAAAAGCCGTATACTTATGACGATATAAGTCCACGAAAGGATTGATATGTCTGACGCTTTAATCCCACAAAATTCCTGCGTACTTGTTACCGGCGGCGCGGGCTTATTGGCAGCCACACCGTTGTTGAGCTGCTCAATTCCGGCTATGAGGCTGTCATTGTTGACGACCTCTCCAACGCTTCGGCAAAAGTTGTCGACCGCATCAAAACCATTATGGGAGAAGAAAATGCCAAGCGCCTTTCGTTCTATGAGGCAGACGTCAACGACAAAGATGCGCTGAACCGCATCTTTGACGAGCACGCCATTAACTTTGTCATCCATTTTGCTGGCTTCAAGGCCGTCGGCGAGTCCGTTGTCAAGCCTATTGAGTACTACTCGAACAACCTGGGCAACACCCTCACTCTTCTTGACGTCATGAGAAACCATGGCTGCAAGTCAATTATTTTCTCGAGCTCTGCCACTGTTTACGGAGACCCAGATAGCCTCCCTCTGACCGAGCAAAGCCCCAAGAAGAACGCAACAAACCCTTACGGTTGGACCAAGTGGATGATTGAGCAGATTCTCACCGACGTCCACACCGCAGACCCAGAATGGAACGTTGTCCTGCTCAGATACTTCAATCCTATTGGCGCTCATCAGTCCGGCCTCATCGGAGAAGATCCTGCGGGTATTCCAAACAACCTGGTCCCTTACGTGGCTCAGGTTGCCGTGGGCAAGCGCGAGGCTGTTCACGTCTTTGGTGACGACTACAACACCCCAGATGGCACGGGCGTTCGCGACTACATCCACGTCTGCGACCTTGGCTCCGGCCACGTTGCTGCACTTAAATGGATGGCTGGCCGCACGGGAGTTGAAATCTTCAACCTGGGTACCGGCACCGGTAGCTCGGTACTTGACGTTATCAAGGCATTCTCAAAGGCTTGTGGCAAAGAGATTCCTTACGTTATTGAGCCTCGTCGCGCAGGTGACGTCGCAACCAACTACGCTGACTGCCAGAAAGCTGCTGACATGCTTGGCTGGAAGGCTCAGTACAACCTTGCTGACATGTGTCGCGACTCCTGGAAGTGGCAGTCGATGAATCCAGACGGTTATCGCGGCTAGGACTTCCGTGAACTTCACCGACTACCTCACACAAAAGCTCCCTGCCGTCGAGGCAGAGATCATGCGCGGGCTCCCCGCGGCGATCGCGGCCCCCGCAGCAACGGCGACGCTCCCGGCGGGCGCAACGCCCGCGACAGCGGCGTCCTCGCCCTCGGAGCGCACCCGCGCGGACCTGAACACCTACCTCTACCAGCCACTCGCTCACTTCAGTGCGGGCGGCGGCAAGCGCGTGCGACCGGTCCTCTGTTGCCTGGGCGCCGAGGCGGTTGGCGGCTTAGCAGAGGCCGCTCTGCCCGTGGCCTGCGCCATCGAGGACTTCCAGTCGGCAGCCCTTATCCACGATGACATCGCAGACAAATCAGAGCTGCGCCGTGGCGAGAAGTGCCTCTACAAGACACTCGGTACTGGACTTGCCATCAATGTCGGTGATTCTGCGCTGGTCAATATTGTCAGACGCGTTACTGTAGCCGACCACCTCTCTGACCAGCTTAAAGTTCGCGTTATCGACGCCCTTCTCGCCATGGAAGAGCACACCCTTGAGGGTCAGGCGCTCGACCTCGGTTGGGCTCAAAACGAGCGCTGGGATGTTACCTCTGAGCAGTATCTGTTTATGGCGCTCTCCAAAACCGCCTATTACTCTGCTGCATATCCCCTGGTACTGGGCGCGCTCATCGGTGGTGCTGACCAGAAAACGCTTGATGCACTCAAAGAGTTTGGCCTCAAGGTAGGACTTGCCTTCCAGCTGCAAGACGATCTTCTCAACCTGGTAGGAAACGCCCAGGTACAGGGTAAAGATTTTAGGTCAGACATCACTGAAGGCAAGCGCACGCTCGCGGTGGTCTACGCGCTCGAGCATCTTGGCCCAGCAGAAAAGACAGAGCTTGTCTCCATACTTTCTGCGCATACTACCAATACTTTGGAGCTTCAGCGCGCTGTGGAACTTATGGAAAGCGCTAATGCGATAAAATTTGTCCGCACGCACGCTCTTGCCTTAGTTGATGAGGCAAAGCACGTGCTTGAAAACGTGATACTTACTGAAGACGCTCGCGACACACTTTTGTCTATGGCAGACTTCTTTGTGAACCGAGAAAGGTAATTATGGATCCTATTACTCCTGGTAGCACTGGTGCTGCCGTTGAAGACATTCAGGAACGCCTCGTAAAGCTTGGCTACACCATCGAAGACGATGAGCGCCAGAGCCACACGTTTGGCAAGTCAACTGCTCGCGCCGTTGCGCGCTTTAGGCTTGACCATGACCTTTCTCTTGGAGAAGAAGTAGATGCCTCTACCTGGGCAATCATGGTCGATGAGGGCTATGAGCTAGGAGACAGAACCCTCTACCTGCGTCTTCCTAACTTCCACGGCAATGACGTGCGTCAGCTGCAAGAGCGTCTCAACATCTTGGGTTTCTCGTGCGGAAAAGTTGATGGCCATTACGGTGTTCACACCGAGGCTGCCGTTAAGCTCTTCCAGGAAAGCGTCGGCGAGCTTGCTGACGGTATGGCATTCCAGGATACCCTCGACGCTATTGAGCGTCTGCGCCACGTTTGGTCTGGTAAGCAGGCAAAAGGCCCTCACCCACAGGGTCCTATGGGCTTTGCTCGTGCAGCAAACGTTCTTGAGACCACCTGCATTGCTATAACGGGAGAAGATCCTATCTCTAGAAACGTAGCTGCTCGCGTCTATAACCTTTCTAAGGCAACTACTGAGGCAAGCGGCATGACCATGATTGATCGCGCCGATTCCCCTACTGATGCAGCCACTATTTTGGTTCTGACCACAGCTTATGCCCCAAGTATGCCCGCTCGCGGACAGGTGGGTATTGGCTCTGTTTCTATGGAAGAAAACGAGACGCTGCCAGCAAGACTGCGCACTGCCATTGAGTCTGCTGATGCAACGGGCTCCCCTATCAAGATTGTGCTGCCAGAAGGAACAAACGTTGACGGTTCATTTACTACCGCAGATGCGCAGACTTTAGCAGTTCTTGTTCTTGATGCAATTTGTGGAGCATTTGCCTCGCTAAGCTGATACACTTAATAGAGTTGCGGACAAAACCAACGTAGTGATTACATTGGGGTATCGTCCAACGGTTAGGACACGGGTTTTTGGTGCCTGGAATGTGGGTTCGAATCCTACTACCCCAGCCATTTTTTTACGCAACTTTTTGTGTAGGGACGCACTCGTATCGAGTAATACGAAGTACTTTTGGAGGCTTACGTATGCCACTTACTGCGATTGTCCTCGCTGCAGGTGAGGGAACGCGCATGAAGTCCCACCACCCTAAGATTGTGCACAAATTACTAGATAAACCTCTTGTTTGGTGGAGTGTCAACGCCGCAATTACTGCTGGCGCTGACCGCGTCATTGTGGTTGTTGGTAACCACGCTGACGAGGTTAAATCTGCACTTTCTTGCTTCCCTAACCTTGAGTATGTTGCCCAGACCGAGCGTCTTGGCACCGGCCATGCCGTCAAGGTTGTAAAGGAAGCTCTTGGTGGCTTCAAGGGACCCGTTGTTGTTATCAACGGTGACGCATCTCTGTTGCGCGCACAGTCTATTCTCGACCTTGTTGCAGAAACTAAAGCTCATCACAACGCATGTACGGTACTCACAATGACGCCCCCAGATCCAACCGGATATGGTCGCGTCATTTCTTCTAATGGCCAGGTAACTGCCATTGTTGAGCACAAGGATGCTACGCCAGAACAGCGCGAGCAAGAGCGTGAATGCAACGTTGGCGTGTACTGCTTCTGTGGCGGAAGACTGACCGCAAACATCGATCTTCTCGGCAATGACAACGTTCAGGGCGAGTACTACCTCACCGACATGGTGGGCCTTTACGTCAGCCAGGGCGAGCCTGTTGCTGCCGTCCACGTTGACGACTACAAAGAGGCGCTGGGCGTCAATTCCCGCTCCGAGCTTGCTGTTGCTACCCGCATCATGCAGGAGCGCATCAACGAGCACTGGATGAGCCAGGGCGTCACTATGCTGGACCCAACCTCTGTTTGGATTGGCCCCGAGGTTACGCTTGGCATGGACACCGAGGTTCTCCCACAGACTATGCTCTACGGCAAGACCTCGATTGGCGAGAATTGCGTGGTAGGCCCTAACACTCGTCTGACCGATACGCTTTGTTGGCAACGACGCTGTTATTGACGAGACTGTAGCTATCAACGCACAGGTAGACGACTTTGCTACCTGCGGTCCTCGCGCTTACCTGCGCCCAGGCACACACCTCATGCCTCACGCCAAGGCAGGCACCCACGTTGAGATCAAAAATTCAACTATCGGCGAGGGTTCCAAGGTTCCTCACCTCTCCTACATTGGTGACACAACCATGGGCTCCGGCGTCAACATTGGCGCAGGTTCAATTACGTGCAATTACGACGGTTACCACAAGTTCAAGACACACATTGGCAACAACGTCTTTGTTGGATCCGATACCATGATGGTGGCACCTGTCTCAATTGGTGATGGCGCACTTGTGGGGGCAAGTTCGTGCATCACAAAGGATGTACCAGCAGACGCGCTTGCACTCGAGCGCTCTGAGCAGAAATTGTTGAGGGATACGCCGCCCAGAGGCGTCACAAGCTTGAGAAAGAGGACTAGATGTTCGAGAACCTGAGTGATCCGCTATTAGTTGCTAGAAACATCAAGCTCTACACCGGTACAGGCAACCCTGAACTGGCTCGTAAAGTTGCAGACATTCTTCACCTAGAGCTACAAGGCCTTCTCCTTGAGAAGTTTGCTAACGGAGAAATCTATGCACGCTTTGACGAGTCTGTCCGCGGCGACGAGGTCTTCTTCATTCAGTCTTTGGCAGGTGTCAACGTCAACGACCTGGTTATGGAAACGCTGATTGTTGCTGACGCGGCAAAGCGCGCATCTGCTAACAGCTTTACTGTGGTTATCCCTCACTACGCATATGCTCGTCAGGACCGCAAAGCTGCTGCTCGCGAGCCTATTACTGCTCGTCTGATGGCAAACTTGCTTGAGAACGCTGGCGTTGACCGCGTTATCACCCTTGACCTGCACCAGGGCCAGATCCAGGGCTTCTTTGACATTCCTGTTTCTCACCTGACCGCTCTCTACCTTCTGGGCGATTACTTTAAGAGCAAGCCATTTGACTGGGAGAATACCGTTGTTGTCTCCCCTGATATGGGTCGCGCAAAGGCAGCTAAGAAGCTTTCCGACTACCTGGACTGCGGCCTTGCAATTGCTCATAAGAGCCGTCCTCGCCACAACGAGAGTGCTGTTATGGGCATCATCGGCGACATCAAGGGCAAGACCTGTATTGTTAACGACGACATGATTGATACCGCAGGTACCCTCTGCGCTTCCGTTGTGAAGCTGAAGGAAATGGGTGCAGGCGACATCTACGTCTGTGCTACCCACGGCATCTTCTCTGGTCCTGCAATCGAGCGCCTCAACAACGCTCCTATCGAGGAATGCGTGGTTACCGACGCAATTCCTTGCGCAGCAGCAAACCAGGAAGGCTCCAAGATCAAGACGATTACCATTGCAAACGAGATTGCCGAGGCAATCTACGCCGTCTACACCGACCGTCCTGTCTCCGACATCTTTGGCGGTGACTTCAACCTGTAATCCCGCAGGTCAGCTGCGCGCGGACGCAGGTTGCGAGTGATTTCAACCCGGTATCCATTTCGTGTGGATACCGGGTTTCTTGTGCGGAAACGCTGGGAGTGGACCGGGTTTCTCGCCAGGTAGCGGTGTGAGCTGGCGCGATCAGCGCGCGCCTGCTGCGAGCCTGATTTCTTCAAAGAATCTGTAAATTTTGCCTAAAAAGGTAAAAGAAACTGTGGATTTGCCTGATTTTGTCAAAGAATCTGTGTCCCAAACACAGATTCTTTACACTTTTCAGGCTCGTATTCCAATCGTAGTTGATCCAAAACTTGAGTAATTATGTGTCCAGTCAATCCAAAAAACTCCGTCAAAATCGCTGTTTACGGGTGATTCGATTCACCCGTAAACGCTCAAATCAAAGAAAAACCACCAGTAAACACCGTTCTTATCGACTGCAGTCACCCGTAAACCACAAGTTTGAAGCAATTGCGAGAAGAATTGCGTTTACTGGTGGATTTGCCTCGTCGTAATCGCGTTTAGTGGTGGATTCTCGGCCTTGAAAGCCTGAAGCCTTCCATACAGACGTCTTTCCCTTCCGTGGCAGACGCTTTTTTCGTAAAGGCAGCAGAGAGCAGAGCTTAGTGGATAGTTCCGAGAGACTCGCTAACGGCATCGACCTCATGTTCCACCGCAGCTGCCAAGGCAATCTCAAGGCCGCGCGTCATAACCTCAATAGGAAGACTTGCGGTATTTGCCGGCTGCTTTGTTGCCTGCTCGGTTGCGAAAGGAACGTGCAGGAAAGCTCCGCGAGCATTGGGGTGCTTGGTGGCAAGCGCGTGCAACATGGAATACATCACATCGTTGCAGACATACGTACCTGCCGTATACGACACAGCGGCAGGTATACCTGCTTCATTCATTGCCTCTGTCATGGCACGAACGGGAAGCGTCGCAAAATAAGCATCGGGACCATCCTCGACGATCTTCTCGGCATGCGGTTGGTTGCCGTCGTTGTCGGGAATGCGAGCGTCGCGATAATTGATGCCCACAAACTCCGGGGTAATCTTTGCGCGACCTCCTGCCTGTCCAACACAAAGCACGATATCGGGATCAATATGATCAATCGCTGCGGATACCGCGTCGGCACCTGAGCCAAAGACCACAGGAATCTCAAGTTTCACTACATTAGCACCGGCAATGGTATCCGGAAGCGCTCGGACGGCTTCCCATGCCGGGTTGATTTTTTCGCCACCAAAAGGTTGAAAACCAGTTACAAGAATCGTTGACACAACGACCTCCTTAAGACGAAGTTAGATACTCTAAGTACCCACCGCAACGAATTTCAAACATGCAAATCGTTGCTGCCGCACGTCGCGTTCGTTGCACGCCCACCTCACCTGCCGCCCACGTCGAGCCGGCAGTATCGTGCCCGTTGCACTCACGTCATGCTCTGCTCGCCGCACCTGATGTACTTGTCGTCTTTGCGTCTGTCTTAAAACGCCACAAGAACGATCATCATAAGAACCTGAACGGTAAGCATGAAAACCGCAGGAATAACCTGCTTTTTAATGACTCCGTATTCGTCGTCCATCTCGAGAATTGCCACCGGAACAATATTGAAGTTGGCAGCCATGGGCGTCATAAGAGTTCCACAGAATCCACAAGTCAAGGCAAGCGCCCCCACGACCGTTGGGTCAGCGCCCAGCGAAAGGACAAACGGAGCTCCAATACCCACCGTCAGCACGGTAATTGCCGCAAAGGCGTTGCCCATAATGGCGGTAAAGAGCGCCATGCCAACGCAGTAGACAATGATACCGACAACCAGATTGCCCTCCGGAATGACGGCTCCCACAAGGTGAGAAATGACCTCCCCAACGCCGGCTGCCGTAAAAGTGGCACCAAGAATCGAGAGGAGCGTCGGCAGCATAACCAAAGGTCCGACAATATCAAGCATGCGTCTTGAGTCGTCCAAGAAAAGCTTAGGCGTATTGACGCCGGGGACGCATCGCCAAAAAGGATTCCACAGCCCACAAAAAAACACCCACGGTCAAACCGACCAGAGTTGAAATCTTTGGGAAGAAAAAGGCAGACAGAAGCGCAAAAAAACGCCGATGCTAAACGACGCGATAAAAATCTTGTTTCCGACGCTCGTATATGCCAGAGACATTTCTTCCTCAGTCGGCTTTATTACATCTTCACCGCGTCCGACCTGCTTGAACACTGCCGGAAGCAACATAACAATAAGGCCAACGCCTGTCCACTCCGAAGGGATCCACTTGCCCACAATAAAAAGAAGGCCGAGCATGGTCCAAAATACCCCGGTACCAATGCGCTTTGCGTTGGTCTTGTCGCGAAAGTTTGAAATGCCCGCATAGATTGCGACAAGGCCAATCAGCACAAACACAACTTCAAGCAATTTTGTTGAAAGCGTAATCTTGGGATCGGTAGAGGTATAAAACGCGATAACGGCATCCATTATGCCTCGCCTCCTTCTGCGGTAGCATGAGCGTTGCCGGCGGCATCGTCAGCGACAAGAGCTGAGGTAACGGCCGTATTTCCTGCTTTTTCTGCAGCAGCCTCAAGGTCGCGCTTTTGGCAGCGACGGTCGAGGAAGATGTAGTATGCCGAGGTAAACGCCACAGCGATAAGAGCCACCGGAATTTCTATGGCCGCAAGATGCGCAAGCTCAACGGCATATCCCAGCTCCTTGAGTGTGTTCTGCACCAGCAGCATGCCTGATGAACCCACAAAAAGCACCTGACCAAAGAACCATGCCACGTTTTCCATACCGGATGCCATGCCCTTGAGGTCATCGCGATGCTTCGGTGTCATAAGCGTGCCATCAGGGTCGTCCGCGGCCTCGGCCATCGGCATCACGACCGGCTTGATGAATCCGGCAACGCCGCCAAAGCCGACATTAAATGCAGCAAAAATGACGCGGAAGACACCATACGCTGCCAAAATGATGCCACCGTTTGCGCCTTTGACACGCCTCATCAGCTCGCGAGCTGCATTGCGAAGGCCGTTTCGCTCAAGCGTTCCCGTAAGCACAAAGACCACTACGCAAATCAGCATGGTTCTCGTTGAGACGAAGCTCTTACCAAGCGTCTGCAAAAACACAATCGGATCCATGCCGGCAATCACGGCCGTTGTTACTGCTGCTATGAGAATCGTGAGAATGGAGTCGAGCTTCAGCGTGAAGCCAACAATGACCACAATAATTCCCAGCAGTTTGACCAACTCAGATATATCCATACCGCCTCCTTGATATGCGCCTTTCTTACCACAAGATTGCACACAAAATCCCCGGCACAAAGGTAAAGTGCAAAAATTTGAATAATATGTTACATTCCGTAAACAAAACTACTCAGAGCGTCCGGGAGAAATGATGAGGGCACAAAGGCAGACACACCATGAACCGAGAAGATCTTCCGTGCCTCAAACGCCCCGTGAACTCCTCGAATCTCCGGTTCTTATCTGCGGCCTTGGCAATCCTGGCGAGAAGTACGCACACACCAGACACAACATCGGCTTTGCGGTAATCGATGCGCTTGCACGTCGTTATGACGTCCGCTATTGGAAAAGCGAAGCAGGTTGTCAGACAGCCTTGATTACCATCACCGGCGCGAGCGCTTTTACCGGCACGAGCGCTCAAAGTCCCGACGGTCAAAACACCGGCAGCCAAGGTTCCAACGGACGTTCCAATGGTCAAAAACGAGAGGTGCTTCTCGCCAAGCCACAAGACTTTATGAACACAAGTGGAGGCCCCCTCTCAAAACTTGCCCGTGCTCACGGCATACTTCCCGCTCAAATATTGGTTGTTCACGATGAAGTTGATCTTGAAGAAGGCCGCATTCGCGTTCTCGCAGGTGGCGGGCTCAATGCCCACAACGGGTTGCGTTCCATCGCTGACAAATTAGGAACCCGTGATTTCATGCGCCTGCAATGCGGTATTGGCCGACCACCCGGTCGTATGGCCGTTGCAGATTACGTGCTGAGAGAGCTCAAAGGTACCTCACTTGAAGCTTTTTGCATAACGGCGGAAGTCGCCGCCGATGAAGTCGAACGACTCATTCGCTCATCTGAACAAAATACCGCGAAGTAGGATAAATCAAACCAAGCAAGAACATGAAATTTTGCAGGACAAACAGCTTTTCTCGCCACATTAACATGCGGCACGTTATACAATAACGGTTACGCATTTTTTCGGCCATCACCCAGGTGGTCGTTTAAATGATCAGACAGGTCGAGCATAGCCTCGATCGACTGCACGAGGATATCCGGTTCGGGAGAGGAGTACCGCTGAATGTATAAGATCCTCGAAAAGACTCAGTTCTCCGAGAAGGTCTTCAAGTTCCGCATCGAGGCACCACAGATGGCCAAGCATGCACATGCTGGTCAGTTCCTGATGGTCCGCGCAAATGAGTGTGGCGAGCGCGTTCCATTTACCTTTGCGGATTGGAATCCTGAGGAGGGTTGGGTCGAGTTTATCTTCATGGTAATCGGCAAGACCACCAGGATGCTTTCTACCTACGAGGTTGGTGATTTCCTGCAGGACGTCACTGGTCCTCTGGGTGAGCCTACCGAGATGGGCGAGGGCAAATGGGCAGTTATCGGCGGCGGCGTTGGCCTGGCTATCGCCTTCCCTGTTGCTCGTCAGCTCGTAGCAGCTGGCCGCGAGGTCCACGCAATCATGGGCGCTCGTACCAAAGAGCTGCTGCTGCTTGAGGATCAGTTCCGTTCCATTCTGGACGACGATCACATCCACATCACCACAGACGACGGTTCTCTTGGCGAGAAGGGCGTTGTAACTGCACCTCTCGAGCGTCTTCTGCAGGACAAGCAGGTCGACCGCGTATTCTGCGTTGGCCCAGTTCCAATGATGAAGTTCTCCACTCTCACTGCCGAGAAGTACGACACACCTATCATCGCTTCTCTGAACCCAATCATGGTTGACGGCACTGGTATGTGCGGTTGCTGCCGTGTTGAGGTTGGCGGCGAGACCAAGTTTGCTTGTGTTGACGGTCCTGACTTTGACGCAACCAAGGTTGACTGGAACGACCTTCGCGCACGTCAGGCAGCCTACCTCACCGAGGAAGGCCAGTCCATCAAGGCTTACGAGGAGACGAGGTGCGCATGCCACAAGTAAACGGTCGCTACATTCCAAACGTCAAGGCACCTCGTACAGCTGACAACGAAGAGCCAGCTGCAGAGCGCGCACAAGACTTCCGCCCTGTCGACAAGGGTTTCACTAAAGAGATGGCAATTGCAGAGGCAAACCGCTGCCTGGATTGTAAGAATCCACTGTGCGTTCAGGGCTGCCCTGTAAACATCAACATTCCTCGCTTCATCGAGGCTATCCGTGCAGAGGAGTTTGGTCGCGGTCTTGACATCATCCGCGAGTCCTCCATGCTTCCTGCAGTTTGTGGTCGTGTTTGCCCACAGGAGAACCAGTGCGAGGGCGTCTGCATCATGGGTAAGCGCAGCGAACCAGTTGCTATTGGTCAGCTCGAGCGCTTCCTTGGCGACCAGCCTGAGCTTGCTTCCAAGCCAGCTATCGCTCCAAAGAACGGCAAGAAGGTTGCAGTTGTAGGCTCCGGTCCTTCCGGTATTGCTTGCGCTGGCGAGCTTGCTCGTAACGGCTTTGACGTTACCGTCTTTGAGGCATTCTTCACCGGCGGCGGCGTTCTGGTTTACGGTATTCCTGAGTTCCGTCTTCCAAAGGCTGTTGTTAAGCGCGAGATTGACGGCCTTCAGGAGCTGGGCGTTAAGTTTGAGTTCAACTCTGTTGTCGGTCGTATCACCGATGCAGAAGAGCTCTTTGAGCAGGGCTTTGACGCAATCTATATTGCTACAGGCGCAGGCCTTCCAAAGCTTCTCAACATCCCTGGCGAGAACCTGCCTAACGTCTTCTTTGCAAATGAGTACCTCACCCGCGTTAACCTTATGAAGGCTAACAACTTCCCTGAGTATGACACTCCAACCAAGCACGGCAAGAACGTCGTTGTCTTTGGTGGCGGCAACGTTGCTATGGACGCTGTCCGTACTGCTAAGCGTCTTGGCGCAGAGCGTGCAATCATCGCTTACCGTCGTACTGAGGACGAGATGCCTGCTCGTCGTGCAGAGCTGCACCACGCAAAGGCAGAGGGCGTTGAGGTTCTTCCTCTCGTCTCCCCTCTCGAGTTTGTCGCTGGCGAGGACGGCGCAGTTTGCGCAGTTCGCGTCCAGAAGATGGAGCTCGGCGAGCCTGACGCTGACGGACGTCGTCGTCCAGTTGCTATCGAGGGCGCTATCGAGGACATTCCTTGCGACGTTGCAATTTCTGCAATCGGCACTAACGCTAACCCATTCGCAAAGATGATCGGCGACATCAAGCTCAACAAGTGGGGCTACATTGAGGCCGACGAAGAGGGTCGTACTTCCGATCCTCGCATCTGGGCTGGTGGCGACATCGTAACCGGTGCTGCAACCGTCATTCTTGCAATGGGCGCTGGTAAGGTAGCAGCTGCTTCCATCACCAAGCACCTCGGCTAATCCGCCGGTTTAGACTGGCGTAGCTTTGGCTCGTAGTTCAGTTACAGCTGACACAGCAAGCTAACATGCAATCAAACAAAGACCTGGTACCACACGGTGCCAGGTCTTTTTCATGCCGAAAAGTGCCGCGAATCCACACCCAAGCGCACGAGTTTCTCGCCATCGCGCGCCTCTCGCCATCGCGCGCCTGAAAAGTGCAAAGAATCTGTATTTGAGGTACAGATTCTTTGACAAAATCAGGCAAATCCACCGATTCTTTTACACTTTTTAGGCAAAATTTACAGATTCTTTGAAGAAATCAGGCGCGTAAAAGATAGACTACGTGGCCCTGAATTTTTGAGCCTGAAAACTACATCAAGTCTGAGTAAATTTACTCAGACATGACGAGAAAAACCGGCAAATAGCTCAGACTTGGTGCACTTTTCCGGCAAATCGTTCAGACATGGCGAGAAAATCAGGCGCACCCAAGCATACGCCTGGCTCACTCCGGACTCATATCTCCCATCTGGCGAGAACCCCGTCCACTAGCAGCGTTTCCGCACAAGAAACCCAGCATCCACACGAAATGGATACCGGGTAGAAATCACTCGCAACCTGCGCCCGCACACGGCGCTGACCTGCAGCGTTGCCGTCGTTGCGCCCGCACGCGCCGCTGACCTGCAGCGTTGCCGTTGCAGCTCTCGCACGCGTCTACGAAAGCAAAGAAACTCCCCTGACGCGAGCGGCAATACCCTCAGCGTCCAGGCCAAAGTGCGAAAGCAGCACGTCGCCAGGAGCGGACGTACCAAAGGTACGCATACCAGCAAAGCGCATTGGCGTGGGCAGCTGCTCGGCCAGAAGCTCAGCAACTGCAGCTCCAAGGCCTGTTGCCACGTTGTGCTCCTCAACGGTTACCACATGACGGGTCTTCTCGGCAGATGCCAAAATGACTTCCTCGTCCAAAGGCTTGATGGAGAACACGTCAATAACCTCGGCAGAGATCTTCTCCTCTGCCAGCAAATCTGCGGCTGCAAGTGCCTGAGCAACCTCAACACCGCAGGCAGCAATGGTAACGTCAGTGCCCTCACGCAGGACGTTTGCAAAAGGCAGGCCGCCCTTGAAGGACTCGTCGTAGATGTCGGCAACCTTGTGGCGACCCATGCGCACGTAGAAGGGGCCATCTGCCTCGGCAGCAAGCCTGAGCGCTGCCTTGGTAGCGTTGTAATCTGCAGGAACAAGCACGCGCATCTGAGGGAGGGCGCGCATCATGCCAATGTCCTCAAGGGACTGGTGAGTAGCGCCGTCCTCTCCTACCGTAATGCCTGCGTGCGTAGGACAAATCTTCACGTTAAGGCCGGAGTCGCAAACGGTGTTTCTAATCTGATCGTAAGCGCGTCCGGTTGCAAACACGGCAAACGAGCCGGTAAACACGGTGCGTCCTGTAAGCGCCAGTCCTGACGCAACGCCCACCATGTTTTGCTCAGCAATTCCCACGTCAACCATGCGCTGTGGGAAGGCCTTCTGGAGGTCGGCAAGTTTAGTGGAGCCAGCAAGGTCTGCGTCAACAGCAACAATGTCGTGACCCTCGTTTACCAGCTCAACAAGAGTCTGACCATATGCCTCACGAGTTGCTCTAGACATTGGCAACCTCCTTACCTTCACCCTGAAGATCAATCAAAAGAAGCTCTCTTGCTGCATCAAGTTCTTCTCGCGCAAGGTCAGCCTGCTCAGCCGAAGGAGCGTTTCCGTGCCAGGAAGCCTTGTCCTCCATAAACGAAACGCCCTTTACCCTTGACAGTCTGGCAAATGACCACGGTAGGTGCGGTGTTTCCCTGCCTCGCGACCATCTCGTGCGGCGAGAAGAGCCTGGCGCACCTCGGTGACCTCGTGACCGTTAACGCGCAGTACGTTCCAGCCAAAGGAACGGAACTTCTCGTCAATATCGCCAAGAGAGCACACGTCGGTTACGTGGCCGTCAATCTGCAGGTTGTTGAGGTCCACAATGGCAATGAGGTTATCCAGCTTCTGGTGAGCAGCAAACATGCATGCCTCCCAGTTAGAGCCCTCCTGCAGCTCGCCGTCGCCCAGAAGGACAAATACCTTCTTGGCGCGCTCGCCGCTTGCCAGAGCGTCCATAGAAAGTCCCAGAGCGCATCCTGCAGCTACCGAGAGACCCTGACCAAGAGAGCCAGAGCAAACCTCAATACCAGGACATGCGTGGCAATCTGGGTGACCCTGCAGTCGGCTACCAAGCTGACGGAGGGTAACCATATCCTCGTCATGGAGCCAATCAAGCAGGTGGTACGCAGCATACAGCACAGGAGCCACGTGACCCTTGGACAGGAAGAACCTATCCTCGGTATGGTCCTCTGGGTTGTTGTGGTTGTACTTCATAACTCCCGAGAAGAACAGTGTAGCCACAATGTCTGCCGCACTAAGAGAGCCGCCGGGATGACCTGACTTGCTCTTCTCGAGCATGTCAATGACATCGCGCCTCAGCGTATTAGCTGCAAGCTTGAGCTCATCATCGGTGAGGTTGCGCTCGGGTAATGCAGATGTTCCCATTCTCATCCTCTCAAAACAAGTACGCCCAACCTAAGCTGGGCGTACCACAATCACTATTTATTGCTGAGCCTTAACCTTTTCCCAGTCTGCCTCAAAAGACTTAAGACCGGCGTCGGTCAGAGGGTGCTTCAGACACTTCTTCAAAGCTCCAAATGGAACGGTTGCAATGTCAGCACCAAGCAGAGCTGCCTGAGTCACGTGGTTAGGCGTACGGACAGAAGCCGTAATAATCTCTACGGTGTGATCAACGTTTTTATCCCATGCATAGTTCTCAATGCACGAAACAACAGTTCCCAGCTGCTCAATGCCGTCCTCGCCGATGTCATCAAAACGACCAACAAATGGAGAAATATAACGAGCACCAGCATTTGCCGCAAGAAGAGCCTGAGGTGCCGAGAAAATCAGCGTCATGTTGACGCGAATTCCCTCAGAAGCAAGCTGATGGGTAGCAGCAAGGCTCTCTGCGCAGATAGGAAGCTTAACAACAATGTTTGGAGCAAGAGAAGCCAGGTGACGGCCCTCTTCAATCATGCCCTCAGTTGTTGTTGCCGTTGACTCAGCAGAAACAGGAAGTCCCTCGCAAAGCTGAGCAATCTTGACCATATGAGACTCAAAGTCGGCTAGCTTTCCGCCAATCTTTGCATACAGCGATGGGTTGGTAGTAACACCTGCTAAACAGCCCCAGCTAAGAGCCTCAGAAATCTCATCGATATCTGCCGTGTCAATAAAGAACTTCATGTGTAATCCTTTCCTGTACAAACCTAAACGAGTTTGGAAACGTACGTCGTACTAAGAAAGAGCTCATCCACATTGTACAGATTCTTATGTACCGTCTGTGGCGAGAAACCCAAAACAAGTGCAAAAAGGCCGTTTACCCCTCAAACGCCTTATCAATTTTGCTGCGAACGTAGGTGGAAGCAAAGACAAGATCTTCTTTCCAGTTCTCGTTGCCGGTGTACCACATCTCTGCAACAAAGCGCCTGACGCCCTGAGGAACAAGCTGCGACAGAGCTCCCTCGTAGTCAGTGGTACCGGTAGAGAATGGAATCTCGCGATACGCACCAGCAACAGTCTCCTTGAGGTGAGCTGCAAAGATATGGCCTGCACCAAGAGCAACATCATCAGCAACGGTGTTGCCGTAAATAAACGATGCATTGGTGAGGTTACCAGCGTCGGGATACACACCAAGGTAAGGGCTGTTGATAAGGTTTACGTAGTGCATGGCCTTCTCGACCGTATCCATAAAAGGAGTCTCCATGGTCTCAAAACCCATAACAATGCCCGCCTGAGCAGCCATTTCTACAGCCTTTGCCAGGATTCTCCTCAAAGTACTTACGCGTATCCTCTGCGCCGTCCTCGTAGTACACGTCATAGCCAGCAAGCTGGATGGTATGAAGTCCCAGGTCACCTGCAAGGTCAAGCGCCTTCTGCATAATCTCAAGGCCACGCTCACGAGTTGCCTGATCGCGAGAACCAAAAGGATACTTACGGTGACCAGAAAGGCACATAGAGCCCAGACGAACGCCAGAGTTTACCATTGCCTGACGAACTGCTGCACGCTCCTCACCAGTCCACTCAAGGCGAGAAAGACGAGCGTCAGACTCATCAACGGAGATCTCAACATAATCAAAGCCAGACTCTCCTGCTACGCTGAGGCGCTCTTCCCAAGAAAGATCAGTTGGAGTGGCCTTCTCGTAAAGTCCTAGCTGATACTTGGACATATCTTCTCCTTTTAAAAACAGGCGGCCTTATAAAAGACCGCCTGACTGAAACAGATTCTACTCACTGAACAGGCTTTAGTGATTACCCTGTCCGTAGTAGGCATTTGGACCATGCTTGCGCATGTAGTGCTTGTCCTGAAGGTACTGTGGTGCCTCCTGAACCTTAGGGTTATTGAGCTCGGTGAGTGTTGCCATCTTAGCAACCTCCTCAATAACTACTGCGTGATACACAGCAGCCATTGCGTCTTTACCCCAAGAGAAAGGACCGTGGTTGTGAAGGAGCGTTCCAGGAACCGCAATGGGGTCCAAGTTAGCAAAGCCCTCAACAATAACGTTTCCGGTCTCAAGCTCATAGGCGCTTTCTACCTCGTCCTTGGTAAGGCTGCGCACGCAAGGAATATCTCCGTAGAAATAGTCTGCGTGTGTAGTTCCATAGCAAGGAATAGAGCGTCCTGCCTGTGCCCAAGAAACAGCGTGGGTTGAGTGAGTGTGAACAATTCCGCCGATCTTATCGCCCCATGCACGATACAAGCATGCATGAGTTGGAGTATCGGAAGATGGGTTCATCTCACCCTCAACAACGTTGCCGTCTAGGTCGCAGATGACCAGATTCTCTGGGCTCAGTTCCTCATATGAGACGCCCGATGGTTTGATAACAAACAGGCCGCGCTCACGGTCAAGTCCAGAAGCATTGCCCCAGGTAAAGACTACCAGGCCATGCTTTGGCAGGTCCATGTTTGCTTCATACACTTCATCGCGAAGCTCTTTAAGCATCATAAAGACTGCTCCTTAGAGAACGCTACGGAATGGAACGTTTGGCTCGTGATCGAAGCAATCATGGAAGCCACGGTCGTGATGGTAAGCAAAGCGATCCTTATCCTGTGGATAGGTGTAGTGGCCGCCAACCTCCCAGAAAAATGGGTGGAACTTGTAGTCAAGACGGTCCTTACGCATCTCCCAAAGAACCTTGATCTCCTGGACGTCTGCCTGGAAGTTAGTCCAAACATCGTGGTGAATTGGGATAACAACCTTGGACTGAAGAGCCTCAGCCATGCGGAGCATATCGGTTGCTTCCATCTTGTCCTGGATACCAATTGGGTTGCAGCCAAAAGCGCCAAAGCAAACGTCTACGCCGCCAAACTCTTTAGCGATGTCTTTACCGTGCTTAGCAAAGTAGATGGAGTAGTGAGAGTCACCGGAGTGATAGATGTTTCCACCAGGAGTGACAAAGAGGTAGTTAACGGCCTTCTCGTCCATATCCATTGGGCACTTACCCCAAAGGTCTGGGCGGTTCTCAGAAGTATCAGTAGTGGTAACAATGATGGTACGGTCAAAGGAATCGTATGCAACGATCTCCATGTCCTTAACCTTGATACGGTCGCCAGGCTTAACAACAATGCACTGCTCGCGTGGAACGCCCCAGCCAACCCAAATGTCAACTGCATCCTTAGGACCAATAAAGGGAACAGGAATCTCTTTGCCATTCTCGTCTGTAGTGGTCATGTTGTTGTTAACAACGTGAGCAGCAAGCTCCTTGGACATGTGGTCCTGGTGAATGTGAGTTACCACAACAGCGTCAAGGTTCTTGATAGCAAAGGGATCAATAACAAAGGGGACGTTGCGCAGGTTTGGCTGCATCTTACGAACGCCAGCCATGTTTGCCATCTGGTGACCAGGCTTCATGAGGCCGTCACCGTGGGTGCGCTTACCATTGCCTGCCCAGAAGTCGACAGCAACGTTTGCTCCACCAGGAGTCTTAAACCAAATACCAACGCAGCCGAGCCACCACATCTCAACCTGGCCTGGCTCTACTACGGCATTGTCAATCTCTTCGTTGAGCCAAGTTCCCCACTCAGGGAAGGTGCTCATAATCCAACTGTCGCGTGTGACGTCTTTCAAACCTGCCATTACGCGCTCCTTTCTAAAACATAGGACTAGTACTTTGATGTATACGCAGGTAATTTGAGCGGCGCTCAGGACTTTGCCTGCATGCTCAGAAGCTCATCCTGAGCGCTCGCTACAAAACGCAGCCCTACTCCACTACTTTGTAGAGAGCCAGCTGGTCTGTCTCACGATATGCAGCAACAATGTAATCGCTGCCGTCATGCCTATACACCATACAGTTTGCTGGTCCAAGATCGTGGTCGATAACGTCTACGGTGTACTCACCGTCAACGAATCTAACAAGCAACAAATCGCGACCATCTTTACGGTTGCCAATGACTGCGCACTTCTCGCCATTAAGATCTGCTGCCCAAAGCGCGTGAAGGAAGCTGCGCTTCTGTGGGTCGCACCAAACCTGCTCGTAGCGATCGCGAGTCTGGCCTTCGTGCCAAATTGCCAGCGTGTCACCGTGGAACTTGGAGAACGTAAGGATCTCCAGCTTGCCGTCGCCGTCAAAGTCTGTTGCAACAATATCGCTTGTTGGCTGGACCAGAAGGCAGGTGACATCCCAAGTACCCTCAGGGGTGGTTGGTGGCACATATCTAAACACGCCTGCTGCGGTTGAGATCAAAGCATACGATTTATCAGGTGCAGTCCAGAAACCGTGATTCTGAACTTGATAGTTAGCAACACAAGTCAGCTTAAGCTGGTTGTCTGCTGTGTACTGCTCAAGGTTATCGCTCAGAGGAGCAGCCCAAACAGCACCTGGAGTGCGCCAATCATCCTTGACGCCTGTCTCAGCTCCACCCTTGATAGAGCAAGCAAGAACCCAAAGCTGACCGTCAGCAGCCTTCAAGATGCCAAAACGGTGAACATAAGGGAGGTCGCAGAGAATCTGCTCAGACCAAGAACCGTCTGCCTGCTTGGTATAGGATGCAATTGCCGCGTCGTCTCCACCAAAGTTTGGCGAGAAGAACTTGCGGGTTGCGAGGAACTGATCTTTCCTGCCAGGGACCTGTGTAATGGTCATGACGCCGCCAGGGCCTGGAGCAACAGTCTCCAGAGGCTCACCATCAAGCGTAAAGCGACGGATTGGACCGTCCTTCTCGACAGCAGCTAAAAAGCTTGGTGTGTCTTCTCCCTCAAACATGCCAAGTGCATAGCACTTAGGCATCTCGGCAAGAATTTTCTTTTCAAAAGTCATTAAAGTGCTCGATTCTTTAGAAACCTAAACTATGCGGAAAACTTCTCTGCAGCGCCGGTTTCCTTGAGCTTCTCTTCCATCTCTGCGTCAGAAAGAACGTTACGCAGACCAATGACGGTAACGCCAGCCTTAGCAGCATCTTCATACATGTTCAGGAAGTTAAGTGGTGCAAAAACAATGTCATACTGACGAGCAGAGCTTACGCCCTCGGAAAGTGCACAGTGGTGAATCTTATCGACGCCCATGTTGAGCTTCTGAGTGACGCGCTCAGCGGTCATCTTCATCATCAGAGAGGTACCTGCGCCGTTTGCACATGCGACCAAAATCTTTGCGTTCATGTTGACTCCTTCGATCAAACAAACTGATTACGGACACATTGTGTTTGTACCCATTTGGGCGCTACAACGCTCGCATTTAAAGCAAATACTGCATCAAACAATGTGCCGAGTATTACTAATAACCCTGAGCAGATGGGGGTCTGCTCAGGGTAGGAAGAAAGAGGGCTACTTGCTTTCCGCACTAGCTGCGGCGGCCTTCTGTGCACGGATTTCCTTGCACTTCTGGTAATCCTCAACCTCCATGAAGTACGTGTCCTTGTTTGCACGGTACTGGAGCTGTGGGATTGCGATAAGAGCAATAACAACAATTGCGAGACCTGCGTAGGACAGGAACTTCATGACGCCGGTCATGATTGGCCAGACAACTGCCCAGTCCCACATGCCAAGGTATCCACCGTATGCAGCCATGCCAACCCAGCCAGCGATAAGAGCTGAACCGAAGACCTGGAGAAGACCAGAGATGAAAGGCATGATAAGAACTGCGCGGAGGCCGCCCTTGTTGTTTGCGTAAACGCCGATAGTAGCGTTATCGAAGAACAGTGGAACGAAGCCTGCGATAACAACAACTGGAGACTTCAGAAGCAGCAGAGCTGCGATTGCCAGGAACTGGCCAGCTGCACCCATGAGGAAGCCGAGGGTAACTGCGTTTGGAGAACCAAAGCCGTAGGTAACTGCGCAGTCAACGCCTGGGACGGAACCCTTGAGGAGCTTGTTGGAAATGCCCTGGAAGGAGTTGGTGAGCTCGGTAACGAAGGTACGAACACCAAGCTGCAGGATGGAGAGGTAAACAGCAAACTGGAAGGAAGTGGTCATGATGTAGAAGAAGAAATCCTGACCTGGCTTCATGAACTTGTTCTCAAGCAGGAAGTCCTGACCAAGAACAGCAAGGATAACACCAAAGAATGCTGTCATGAGAATTGCAGTTGCAACGAGGTTCTCGTTGAAGATCTTAAGGAAGCCTGGGAGCTCGATGTCCTCAATGCGCTTGGACTCCTTCTTGGAGTGCTTGGAGAGCCACTCGGAAGCCTTGGATGCGCAGTAAACACCAAACATCTGCTGGTGAGCAATGGTAAGGCCAGCGCCATCAGTGAGGTCCTGGGTAGGTCCAATACAAAGGTTGGAACCAACTGCCCAGTAAAGGCCAAGGAGAACGGTCATAACTGCAAGGATGGTAACGTCGTTAAGCTGTGGGAAGCAGAAGAGGATAAGCCAAAATGCAGTTGCTGCCTGCTGAACCTGGACGTGACCAGTAGTAAAGATTGCGCGAAGCTTAGTCTGCTTCTTAAAAGCAACCAGAACAATGTTCAGAATGAAAGCGAAGAGCAGAAGAAGCATAACGGAGGAGAAGGAACGACCTGCGATAAATGCAGGAGCGTCAGCTGCCTCCATGCCTGCCTGTACTGCGTTCTGGCCAAAGTATGGGTCAATGACCATTGCAGAAAGGTTGAAGCGAGCCTGAAGTCCAACAAGAACTGGACGGAATGCAGTTACCAGGCCGCCGGAACCAACCAGGAGGATCTGATAACCAATGACTGCCTTAAGGAAGCCAGCGAGTACGTCGTACCACTTCTTCTTAAGAAGAATGTAGCCGATAGCAACAATCAAACCGATGAAATAGGCTGGCTGAGTCAAGAAGTTGCTCGCAAACCATTTCCAAATACCAAGAACAATATCCATTGATACCCCTTTCAAAGGGTCCTACATACTCACCTTCTGCAGCCCACACTACAAAAAGGAAAATCCTCAATTACGTGCCCAAACGGGCGTGCTTACTCGGAGATAAGCTCGTCGATCTCCAAGAGCTCTTCTGGAGACTGAATGTTCTTAAGGCGCTCAAGAACCTCCTCGTTCATAAGAACCTGAACGAGCATCTGCATATTCTTGAGGTGAGCATCCTGATCAGTAGCGCTCAGAGTGAAGAAAGTCTTAACCTGCTTCTCGTCGTCGCCATCCTCAAAATTGACAGGAACATCAGAGTGCATAAAGCCAATAGCAGTCTTGCCATTAGAGCCAATGCGAGCAGTTGAGTGTGGCATTGCAACGTTTGGAACGATAACAATGTAGGGACCAAACTTCTTTACGCACTCAATAATGTCGTCTGCATACTCTGGATTGACTGTTCCATCAGCCTCCAGTGGTTTGCAGCACTCTCTAATAGACTCTTCCCATGTCATGGGGGTCTTCACGAAAGCATAATGATTCTGCTCGTAGATATCGCGAAGTAGCATGCGATTCACTCCTCTCCAGTAGCCTACTGTGAATCTTTTCCTTGTGTTGGACTATAGCAAGAGCACACAAGAACACATCGCTTAACGACAAAAACTTGAATCTTCTGAACGCTTCAACAATTAGATAAATAAATTATATGACATTTGACTTGTCGTATAACAAATTTCCCTATTTGTTGAACGTTTAGAACGTTTTATCAATCGAATCGATAATGTTAGTATAGCTAAAGTTGAGAGTTAAGCAATACTTATCTATGCTCACTTTAGAGATTTACGTCATAAAAACCGTTGACCGTTAAATAATATCCGTTTAAGTATTCAAAACGTTCATCGAATAGGGTAAGATACACTCAGTTCTACTGAAAAGCGTCTACACAATTGTTCGACAACCGTTCAAAAGGTGTTATCAATTTGTACGTTGTTTTTCACAGAACTGAATTAGTTAAATGTAATTCTACAGGTTTATCAGCAGTTGAGTTCTATTGGGGGATTCATGGCCACAAGTCGTTCATTTCGTAGCATCACGCAGAAGCTCGATCATGAGCCTTCTTGAACAATATCGCCAGGTTTCCGTCAGCGATCTTGCCGATAGATTTGAAGTTTCTTCGCTTACCATCCGCCGCGATCTTGACGAACTCGAAGCTCAAGGCCTCATTTCCCGAAGCTATGGCATGGCCACGCTGCTTGACCCACTCTCGACAGGACTCAGCTCTAACCAGGTAACCGCAAAGTTCAAGCTTGCCCAGGCCGCCGCCAAAGCTGATTAAAGATGGCGACACGGTCTTCATTAACACCAGCTCAACTGCTATAAAAGTCCTGGAATTCATCACCGCCGAGAACATCACGGTTGTTACCAATAACGGTAGCGTTCTGGCCGCCGACTATCCCCCATCGATGACCGTTTTGGTCACGGGTGGAGAAGTTCGACCAGCTAAGAAGTCACTGACCGGCGATTTTGCACTTGCTTCAATCAACCAGATTCGCGCCGCGAAGTGCATCTTGGGATGCTCGGGAATTTCCGCTGAGCGCGGCCTTACCACGCTGGTTTCAAACGAGATGCGCGTGAACTCGCTGATGCTTAAGCACTCTGAGCAGCACATTGTCTTGGCCGATGCAAGCAAGCTGGGCGTCAACTCCAGCTTCCAATATGGATTGCCTGCTGATATCGACGTGCTGATGACGGACGAATCCGCATCGATTTCGCAGGTAGCAGCCCTCGAAGCCGCTGGCGTTCGTAAGGTTGTTCGCGTGAGCCTGTAGAGCTGCTACGGCTACGTGCGTCGGACGACGAGATTCGGCTTTCAATCGCATGTTTTCGCTGCTGTAGTCCCATCGGTTCTCTCGCCCAGCAAAGAAGACATCAAAATTTAAACTACCATGATACGAAAATATTCACCCTCATGAATATTCATGAGGGTGAATTCATCTGTATGCATAAAATTTTTAGAGGCCTATTTTTGGCGTTTTGAAAACACAGCAAAGTCACTTATTCTGCAAAATTGACCCTCAAAAGTCCTATTTTTCTCAGAATATCGTCATTTGCTGTGTTTTTTTAGGGCTGTAAGTTATGTTTTTGGCTCTGTATATACAGATTATCTGACATAGGTGTGTTCGGGCTTCTAAAAACGTGTAGATTATCCGACATAGGTGTGTTCTGACAGCATCAACGCTATCCAAACAAAAAGCCCCGCCAACTGGAGGGGCTTTGAAGTGCAGTTTTGTCGCCGGTCGCGATTTCGCGCTCGTCGCGCATCGTCGCGCTCGTCGCGCATCGTCGCGTGCATCGCGCTCGTCGCGCGGCGCGGACCAGAGAGCTTACTCCTCCTCGAGAGCAGCAGCAATCTCGTCGGTGATGTTCATGGTGCTGTAGACGTTCTGAACGTCATCGAGCTCGTCGAGCTTATCGATAAGACGCTGAACCTTCTTTGCATCAGAAACAGAGACGTCAGTTGGGAGTGGTTGGAACCATAGTAAGCTCGGAACCCTTGACCTCAATGCCCTGAGCCTCGAGGCCCTTCTGGACATCCTGCATCTTGTCGTATGCAGTCCAAACAATCCACTGATCGCCAGCGTCCTCGTAATCGTTTCCGCCAGCCTCGGCAACTGCCATCATGAACTCGTCCTCGTCGACAGCGTTCTCGCGGTCAGCAACCTTCTTCTCCTCGGAGACAATAACCTTGTCAACTGCGATGGAGCCCTTGCGCTCAAACTGGAACGCAACGGAACCAGCGGTACCAAGATTGCCACCGGAGTGGGTAAATGCGGAACGAACGTCTGCTGCGGTACGGTTCTTGTTGTCAGTCAGGCAGTCAACATAAACTGCGACACCTGCAGGACCGTATCCCTCGTAAACGATCTCCTCGTAAATGGCAGCATCAGCACCAGCGCCAAATGCCTTATCGATAGCGGCCTGAATCTTGCGTTAGGCATGGAGACCATGCGAGCACGGGCAACAGCGGCAGACAAGCTAGCGTTGTTGTCCGGATTTGGGTCGCCACCCATCTTTGCGGCAACAGTAATGTTGCGGGAAAGCTTAGAGAACAGCGAGGAACGCTTAGCGTCGATAGCTGCTTTCTTGTGCTTGGTTGTGGCCCACTTAGAGTGTCCGGACATTGCACTCTCCTTCTTTAGAGGTTCGAAAACCTAATTATCACATTAGCCCTTATACGTTACACGAAATCAAGAAGCGAGAAAAGACTTATTTTGCAGATATGGAGACTTGCGCACGCCATACGCCGAGAAACCCGTGAGCTCGTAAGCCTGCGCACCTCCACGCAAGTCCGCGCACCATCGCACACCTCCACGAAAGCCCGCATCCAACGATCCCCGCTCCTACTCCACCAGCTCAACGTGAATGGACTTCGCGATCTTCTCGACCAGCGCAAAGTCGCCCAAGCCAGCGCTCATCGCAACGTTTCCGCCGGTAGCCATCGCGCGCGTCAGAGCCCTCTCGACAGCCGACGGATCCTCAAGCCAAATAGACATGAAGCTAGCCAGCGTAGAATCGCCCGCGCATGCCGTCGAAAGCACCTCTACCTGCGCGGCATTTGCATGCCAGACGTGCTCGCCGTTGAAGAAGTACGCGCCCTCGCCACCAAGCGTGAGCAGGATATTCTTTGCGCCGCACTCGTGAATCTTGTGGAGGGCGAGAAGAACGTCGGCCTCGTTATGAACGTCGACACCAAAGATCTCTGCCACTTCTTCGTCGTTTGGCTTAATGAGCAGCGGTTTTTTCTCGACAAGCTCTGCAAGGTGTTTATGTGAGATGTCCAGAACTAGCTCAGCGCCGCGCTCATGACACAGATCAAAAAGCTCGTCGTAGAAGGTTGGATCCATCTCAGGAGAAAGCGAGCCGGAGACCACCAGCACGTCTAGGTCGGGCGCAGTGCGCAGCAGCTCAAGCATCTCGTCTTGCTTGGAGCGAATAACGGGAGCACCTGCATTAGGGAACTTGAGCTCACCTTCTGGTGTGGTAACAAAAATGTTTACGCGGGTGATGCCGTCAATCCACACAGGCTTGACCGAGCAAATCTTGGATGCCTCTTCAACAATATAGTTGCCCGAGAAGCCGCCAAAAAATCCCAGGATAGTGGACTCAACGCCGTAGTGAGCAAGCGTAAATGAAACGTTCAGACCCTTGCCGTTTGGTGTATAAACGGCATCGGTTGTGCGGTTGACGTGCGTATAAGAAGGAACTCCCGAATTGACGTTCATGTCGATTGCAGGATTAGTGGTAAGTGTGTAAATCATCAAAGCTCCCTCTGAAACAAATATGGACCCGACGAAATCGCCGAGTCCATATTTTACTTCGATTATCTAAGCGCGTACCTGGTCATGAGATGAATCCTTGGCATTTGCTTAGAGTGTGCTAAGCGTAACGCTTAGCCCTCGACAATCTGGTTGCCGTTCTTGCGGTACTCGTATGCCTTGAAAGCAACAAAGAGAATACCACCAACAACAGCGCCGATGAGAATGGCGAGAACCCACTTTAAGGCCGCCATCGACAACTGGAAGAACCAGGAAACCACCGTGAGGTGCTGGGTCGTGAACACCAAAGAGCAGCGTCAGGATGGAACCGATGGAAGAACCGATCATCATGATAGGCATGACAGGCCAAATGTTCTTGGTCATGAATGGAATAGCGCCCTCGGTAATGTGGGTGCAGCCAAGAATGAAGTTGACCAGACCAGCGTTGAAGTCGGACTTGGTGAAGTACTTCTTACCAACGACAACAGCAAAGGTGGTGATCAGTGGAGGAACAATACAAGCAGCAGAAACTGCAGCCATGAAGTTGGTACCAAACTCATAAGTTGGGGTACCAACACCGGCAGCAAGAGCCTCGGTCAGAAGTGCGGTACCGGTGACGTAAGCTGCCTTGTTAACTGGGCCACCCATGTCAAATGCGCACATGCAACCAATTGCAAGACCAAGAACAATTGGACCAGAAGCAGAAAGGCCGCGCAGGAAGTTCATCATGCCGGTGTTAATTGCTGCCATAGGACCAGAAATACCCAGCATAACCAGGCCAACAATGGTGGTGGAAAGCAGTGGGTACAGGAAGATTGCCTTCAGGCCATCAAGGTTCTTTGGAAGACCTGCAAGGAGCTTCTCAAGACCAACGATGACATAACCGGCAAGGAAGCCGCCAACAATACCACCCAAAGAAGCCAAAACCAACGCCAGCGCCACCAGCATCAATCATGCCAGTGTTAGGGTTGATTGGAAGACCCTGGATAGCAATCATACCTGCAACAAAGCCAGGAACAAGAGCAGGACGCTTGCCAATAGACTCTGCAATGTAAGCAGAGAGAACTGGAACCATAAGGCCCATTGCAATGCCGCCGATGATCTTGAGCATGGCAGCAAAGCTGTTGTAGTCAGGTGCAGTGGAGCTGAAGGAAGTAATACCCCAGAGGAATGAAACAGCCGTCAGAACACCACCAGCAACAACAAAGACCAGCATGTGGCTAACGCCGTTCATGAGGTGCTTGTAGATGATGTGGCCTACAGACTCCTTCTCAATAGTGCTTGAGACTGGAGCGTCGTCTGCCTCTGCAAGCTCGCCCTCAGGCTGAGCAACAAGAGCGCGGTCGATAAGACCCTCTGCATCCTTAATAGCTGCAGTAACACCAACATTTACCATTGGTTTTCCGGCAAAACGCTCAGCCTGAACGTCCTTATCGGCAGCGACAACTACTGCCTTGGCGTTCCTAATTTCAGCTGCGGTGAGCTCGTTCTCTACACCGACCTGGCCGTGCGTCTCAACCTTGATGGTAAGACCTTTAGCTGCGGCGGCCTTCTCCAGGGCCTCCTTAGCCATAAAGGTGTGCGCGATACCGGTTGGGCAACCAGTAGCAGCAACGATGTCATACTTTGACTCGTCAGCCACAGCACTCCCCTTTCATCCTAGTGCTCGGAATTGTTCCAAACACAACCAAAAAAGCTGCTCAATATTAGCACTGAGCAGCTTTGACAACTACGTTTTTACATAAATTGTAATCAGAAAATTAT
>BNJU01004092.1_pt1 | contig 36575 bp, 49 predicted proteins | sample 8539281 | NCBI WGS metagenome assembly BNJU01 (sample SAMD00202456, study PRJDB9452) | human saliva metagenome | isolation source: human saliva | place: Japan
CAACACACCCACTGGAAATTCTCGAAAGACTTCGGTCTCTCGCTTCCTTTCCAGAAGCGCCTGAGAAACTTTAGCGAGCCGCTTTTATCTGAGTCAAACGATTAGTCGGTGACCCTCGTCTCTCATTCGGCTCTTTTCAGTTCTCAGGTCCCGGCCGGTCTGAGGAAATTCATCCTCCCCGTTTCGGGCCGGAGAGAACATTACGCACCTGCCACCAAGCCGTCAGTCTGAAAGCGGTGACGGTGCCCACAAGGCACCGTCACTCGTTTCACGGCCTGGTCGCGGACCAGGAGGATTCGTGATTGCACCTAGATGGTGCGCCCGACAGCCAGGTTCCGCCGTCCTTTACGAACCAGAACGACTCCGCCTGCGAGCAGGTGCTCCGGGCCGACAACCGTGGCCTCGTCCTCCACCTTGACGTTGTTGAGGTAGGCCCCGCCTCCGGCGATGGTTTTCCGTGCGGCGTTGCGGCCCTCGCTCCAGTCCCGTACTGACGAGCAAGTCGACGATCGTGGTCTCCCCGACCACCACATCGCCGGAGGCGAGATCGGATGTGGCCGCCAGGATCGTCACCTCATCGATGTCAGCGAGGTCTCCGCGCCCCCACAGAGCGGAGGTCGCAGCCTCGGCCTGAGCCGTGGCCTCGGCTCCATGCACCCAGGTGGTGACTTCATGCGCCAGGACGCGCTGGGCCTCGCGTGCCTTCGGGTTCTCAGCGGTCGCCGCCTCAAGACGCTCGATCTCCTCGCGCTCCAGGAAGGTGAAGACCTTGAGGAAGCGCACCACGTCGACGTCGTCGACCTGCAGCCAGAACTGGTAGAAGGCGTAGGGGCTGAGCATCTCGGGTTGAGCCAGATGGCCCCGCCTCGGACTTGCTGAACTTGGTGCCGTCGGCCTTGGTGATGAGCGGGTTGGTCATGACGTGGACCGACGCGCCCTCGACCTTGTGGATGAGGTCCATCCCGCCCACAAGGTTGCCCCACTGGTCGTTGCCGCCGATCTCCAGGGTGCATCCGTAGCGCCGGTAGAGCTCGAGGTAGTCGTTGGCCTGGAGGACCTGGTAGCTGAACTCGGTGTAGGAGATTCCTCCTCGCTGGCCAGGCGTCGGGCAACGATGTCCTGGAGAGCATGGTGCCCATGCGGAAGTGCTTACCCAGGTCCCGCAGGAAGTCGATGGCGCTCATCGCCCTGGGTCCAGTCCAGGTTGTTGACGATGCGCGCCGGGTTGTCCCCGCTGAAGTCGAGAAGGTTCTCGCCTGCCCCTGCAGGCTGGCTGCCCACCCGGCCACCACGTCTTTGGTGTTGAGGCTGCGCTCGCCCTTGGCGCGTGGGTCGCCAATGAGCCCGGTCGCCCCACCAACCAGTGCCAGAGGGCGGTGGCCGGCCAGCTGAAGGTGACGCATGACCTTGACGGCCACGAGGTGCCCGTGGTGAAGGCTCGGTGCTGTGGGGTCGAACCCGCAATAGAAGGTGACGGCCCCTGTCGGCGAGTGACGCTCGCAGGGCGTCGATATCGGTGTGCTGGGCGATGAGCCCGCGCCACTGCAGTTCGTCCAGGATGTCCGTCACCGTCCAGTCGCCTTCCATGGGTTGTCGTGCTTCCCGCACGCGTTATCCCGGCGCGTCACGCTCGGGTCCGGCTGATACCTCCGGCGCAGATAGTCTGCCATGCCACGGCCCGGCTTCCGCGACGAGGCGGGATCGCAGAGCTGTGAGCCGGATGCGGGGAATCGTTCACAGGACCTTCATCGGGCGGTCCCACATGAGGGTGTATCGGTAGTAGAAGCGCCGTCGGATCCTGGCCTCAGGAAGGATCCGGGATGCCGCTGCACGAATCTCGGCCAGGGACTCTCTTGAGGACGCGTGACCGCACTCGATGTCGCGCGTCTCCCGGCGCAGGGCACCGACCACGCGCAGAGGTAGGACAGCCAGTGCGGACAGCATCCAGTCCCACAGACTCTTGTTGGCAGCCAGGCCGACGACGATGAGCCTGCCGCCGGGTGCCACCAGCTCGCTCAGCCTCGCCAGGGCGGGTTCCAGTGGGAGGTGGTGCAGCGTGGCCACGCAGCTGACCGTCTCGAAGGTGCCGATGCGCTGAGGCAGGTCGGGCTCCATGACGTCGTCGAGGAGGACCTCGGCCTGCGGGATCTGCTTCAGGCGGCCACGTGCTCGAGCAACCGCCTGCTCATCGGGATCAAGTCCGACGACGCAGCGGCACACCGTTGCCAGGCGCGCAAGCAGAAGCCCGTCACCGCATCCGACATCGAGCGCGCCGCCACCGCGCCGCGCCGCGTCCATCACGATGCGCCGGTGGAAAGCGACGTTGTGGTTCCAGTAGCCATTGGTCACTGAGACTTCCTCACGGAGCAGCCACCATGGTCGGACCGGCCGTGTCGCCAGGGGTCTTGGGACTCGTGCTCTGGCCGAAGGACGCATCGGTCGCCTCGCCGTGGTGCGCTGCTGGTCCGCACACCACGGCACCGGCGTCGCGCAGCAACGCGTCGCGCAGGTGGGGCATGGTGGCGAAGTACGCCTCATCGGCATCCTCCACAAGACGCGTTGCCCGGGCCCCGACATCTCGCCCTGCCGCCGTCGTTGTCACGATCCGGGCGCGAGCGTCCTTGGGATCCTGCCGGCGCAGGACAAGGCCGGCCTGCTCCAGCCTGCGCAGCACCTGACTGGCGGTTTTCACGTCCATTCCCGCCTGGGCCGCGATCATGACCTGGCTGGCACCGTCTCCCTGCTCCTCGAGCCACTGCGTGCAGGACAGGAGGACGTACTGCGAGTGCGTCAGCGCGACGGGCTCCAGAGCAGCCGCGATGTCGCGCTGCCAGGCCAGCGCGGTCCTCCACATGAGGAAGCCGGGACTCGCCTCCGGCCCCTGGAACCGTGTCTTCACATATCGACCCTAGCAGCCTCGATGAGTGAGTCGATGGCCTGCGGAAAGTCCTCGGCGATTCTCGGACCGATCGCCGGTCCGGCATCGTCGGCACCGGGGCCGTCGACGTCGAGGCGGGTGACAACAACGCTCTTCCCCTGTGTCTGCGTGGGCATGAAGGAGTGTGTGAAGGTCAGCTCCACTCCCCCATAGGAGACCCGGTCCGCCTGGACATGAGGCGGCTCCCAGCGAGTCACCGTGATCTCTACGCTGTCCTGCCCAGCCGGTGTCATTGTGATCGATGCTCCGGGACCCACTGGCTCGCGTGGTTCAGTAGCGGTCTCCTGCGGGAGCTCGATCTCACCGGAGAGCACCTTGATCCAGGTCTCCCAGAGGACCTCCACCGGGAGATCCGCCGTCCGTTCACACTCGGTCGACCACATTGCTTGTCCTTCCTGCGCGGTTACACGATCACGATGATCTCTGCAGAGATCATCTGTGTACCTATTATTAGGTGATGCAAGCACTCAGGCAAGCCGGCATCCGGCAGCATGAGGGTCAGTCCTGACGACGACGCCTGGGCGCGGCCGGTCTGTACGGTGAGACAGTCGGCTCATTGTGGAGCCAGAAGCGCCAGGGGAAGGAGCTCACGTCTCCTCCAGGGGCCAGCGACCCCGGTGCGTGGCCCGCTCCGAATGCGCGCGGGATCCGGCGCCCGCCGAGCCTCCGGCAGCGTCAGGCTGATGCGCGATCCCGGGCCACCCAGCAACGCACCGTCGTCGGATCGGTCCAGCCCGAGCGCCGAGCACAACCGGGCCGGACCGCGGGCCAGATCGCGATCAGTGCGCGCGGCGGGGCGACGCTCTCTGGCCAGCTCAGTCCCGTCCACCACCTCTCCCCCGCGCAGGAGCACCGCTCGCGAGATCCCCGCCGGTCCGGTGACGATGTTGAGGCAGTGATGCATGCCGTAGGTGAAGTAGACGTAGACGCACCCGCCGGCCTCGAACATGGAGGCGTTGCGGGCCGTGCGCCCCCGAAAGGCGTGGGAGCCCGGATCCTCCTCGCCTCGATAGGCCTCCACCTCCGTCAGCCTGATCGCGACGCGTCCTTGCGGGCCGGCAACGGAGATGATGGCGCCCAGCAGCGCCGGGGCCGCGTCCAGGCTGTCACGGCTCAGGATCGAGGCGACTTCGGGACTCAGCTCCGTCGTGGGCTCCCCCATGACATCGTCCTCGCGAGCAGGCTCAGTCCTGCTCCGCCTCAGCGTCCGTCCCAGTCCCGCCGTCCGCGTCCTCGTCATCAGACTCCCCCGGCTCGAGCCACTGAGGACCCGCAGGTCCGTCCAGCAGGGAGCCCTCCCAGGCGAAGACCCTCAGCTCGGCGCTGCGGGCGATGGCCCGGGCGAGCTGCTCGACGACTCGCACCGGCGCGGTGCCGCCGTGCCCGGTGCGGGCGGACACCGACCCTTCGGCTGAGAGGACCTCCCGCACGCCCGGGGTGAGCCGCTCATCGATGGCGGTGAAGTCGTCGTCGGACAGCTCCCACAGCTCAATGCCGCGACTCTCGCACTCGCGCACGCAGGCACCGGAGATCTCGTGGGCATGGCGGAAGGGCACGCCATTCTTGACCAGCCACTCGGCGATATCGGTGGCAAGGGAGAACCCCTGAGGAGCCAAAGCGGCCATGCGCTCGTAGTGAAGGGTCATGGTGGACACCATGCCGCTGACGGCCGGCAGGAGGATGGCCAGGGTATCGACGGCGTCGAAGACGGGCTCCTTGTCCTCCTGGAGGTCCCGGTTGTAGGCCAGTGGCAGGGCCTTGAGGGTGGCGAGCAACCCGGTCAGGTCGCCGATGAGGCGTCCGGCCTTGCCCCGGGCCAGCTCGGCCACGTCCGGGTTCTTCTTCTGCGGCATGATGGATGAGCCCGTGGAGTAGGAGTCGTCGAGAGTGACGAAGTCGAACTCCTTGGTGTTCCAGACGATGATCTCCTCGCTCAGGCGCGAGACGTCCACCGCGATCATCGCGAGGACGAAGCTCAGCTCGGCGACGACGTCGCGGGCGGCCGTGCCGTCGATGGAGTTCTCCACGGCCGCCTCGAAGCCGAGGTCGGCGGCCACGGCGTCGGGATCCATCCCGAGCGTGTTGCCGGCCAGCGCGCCGGAACCGTAGGGACTCACGGCGGCGCGGGCGTCCCAGTCCTCGAGGCGCTCGACATCGCGCATAAGCGGCCAGGCGTGGGCGAGCAGCTGGTGGGCGACGAGGACCGGCTGGGCGTGCTGCATGTGGGTGCGTCCGGGCATGATGGCGTCGGAGGCCCGGGCGGCCTGGTCAATGAGGCCGTCGACGACGTCGAGGACGAGGCCGGCGACATGGCGCGCCTGGTCGCGCAGGTACATGCGGATAAGGGTGGCGATCTGATCGTTGCGGCTGCGCCCGGCGCGCAGGCGTCCCCCCAGGTCGTCGCCGGCGCGCTCGATGAGACCGCGCTCCAGGGCGGTGTGGACGTCCTCATCGGAGACCTCAGGGGCGAAGATGCCGGCGACGACGTCGGCCTCGAGGCGGTCCAGGGCGTCCAGCATGCCGGACAGCTGGTCCGAGTCCAGCAGGCCGGCCTGCGCCAGGGCGCGGGCGTGGGCTCGGGAGCCTGCAATGTCGTAGCGGGCCAGGCGCCAGTCGAAGTGGGTGCTGACCGACAGGGCGGCCAGCGCGTCGGCGGGTCCTCCGGAGAAACGCCCTCCCCACAGGCTGACGCCCACAGGCTGCGAGGACTGCTGCGAGTGAGAGGGGGCGATCCGATCGACGGAGGCGTGGGACTGGCTGGAGGACTGACTCATGCCCCCATCATGACCCATGCAGCCGCCCGGGTGCCTTAACGATCCATGCGGAACCACTCCGTGGTGGCTCACTGGCGAAGAGGTAGGCCTGTCTTGAGGAAGGCCCGAGCACGGGAGGTCGGCCGGGCGGCGCCGACCGCCGACCAAACGGGAAGGAAGAAAGGCCTGCCCTCTGACTCAGCCCTCATGTCATGATGAGCCAATGCCCGCCGAACAAGACACCCTTTTCCCAGGCAAGCAGTTCATCTCCACCGTGCTCGAGGCCTTGGAGACCAAGACCCGGATGACCGGGACCATCGCTCACCGCTACCTCATGCGTGCGGCCATGGCCGGCATGATCGTGGCGGTCTTCTACGTCGTCAACTACGCCATCGTCGGCGTCTTCGACGGCCTGCGCGTCGGGGACACCTCGCTCGCAGGGGGTCGGCAAGATGCTCGGAGCCCCTGTCCTTCGGGCCCGCCTCGTCTTCATCTACTACACGAAGTCCGAGCTGCTCACCAGCAACATGATGGTGGTGGTCATCGGCTACTACTACAAGCGCATCTCGGCGTGGAGGACCCTGAGGGTGCTGTTCATGTGCCCTGGCCGGCAACTTTCATCGGCGGGCCTCGTCTTCGCCGTCATGTACCACTCTCCACGCTCGTAGACGGAGCCACCGGCGAGCAGGCCGTGCACTCGGTGGAGGGCAAGCTCCATTACCCGTCATCGGCCTCCGGGGTCGCTGACCTCTTCGTGCGGGCGATCCCTGTGCAACTTCATGATCAACCTGGCGATGCTCCTCATCTACAACGGCTTCATCCACGAGGACTGGTCCAAGATCTTCTCGATGATCATCGCTGTGTTCGTCTTCGCCTTCCTCGGCTTCGAGCACCCAGTGGCCAACACCGTCCTGTTCACCGTCGGGCTGACGCACGGCATCGACGTCCCTACCGGCCCTGGGCAACGTGGCCGTGGCGCTGCTGGCAACTCGTGGGCGGCGGTCTGCTCATCGGCGGCTACTACGCCTACGCCAACGACGACTCCCTGCTGGCTGCGCCGCCGGCCCCACGAGGACGAGGTGCGGGCCTCCGAGCCGGCCGAGTGAACCGAGGTCGACGACTCCCGGACACCGACCGCTGCCGCACCGGTGGGCCGGCACAGTACGACTGAACCGGTTGCCTCCGCCCTACTCCACGGAGGCAACCGGTTCACCATGTCCAGCCAGGCTGAGTCGGACCCGCTCCGGAAGAATCGGTGACGGGCCGGAGCCTTGTGTCAAAGATCCCCGTCAGAATCCCTGGCCGTTACCGGCGCGGACGTCACGGGCGGCAGCGAGCTTGACCGCATGCCGTAGATCTCGATGAACCCTCGCGAGGAGGACTGGTCGAAGGTGTCCCCACTCTCGTAGGTGGCCAGGTTGAAGTCGTACAGGCCGGTCTCGGAGCGGCGTCCGGTGACGGTCGCACGGCCACCGTGCAGAACCATACGGATGTCGCCACTGACGTAGCGCTGAGTGTCCTCGATGAAGGCGTCCATGGAACGCTTGAGCGGGGAGTACCACTGGGCCTCGTAGACGAGCTCGGCCCAGGTCTGCTCCATGCTCCGCTTGTAGCGGCTTTGCATGCGCTCCAGGGTGACGGCCTCGAGCGCCCGGTGCGCCTCGATGAGGGCGACGGCCCTGGGGGCCCTCGTAGATCTCACGGGACTTGATGCCCACGAGCCGGTTCTCCACCATGTCGATACGCCCCACGCCCCTGGGGCCCCGGCCCGGCGGTTGAGCTCCTGGATGGCCTCCAGCGGGTGACCTCCCTGCCGTCGATGGTCACCGGGATGCCCTCCTTGAAGGTGAGGGTCACCCGTCGGGCAGCGGCGGGTAGGTGGGTCATCGGTGAGACGTAGACGTCCTTGGTGGGCGCGTTCCACAGGTCCTCCAGGTAGCCGGTCTCGATGGCGCGGCCCCACACGTTCTGGTCGATGGAGAACGGGTTGTGCTTGGTGGTCTCGATCGGCAGGTTGTGCTTCTCGGCGTAGTCGATGGCGACGTCGCGAGTCAGCGCCAGGTCTCGCACCGGGGAGATGCAGTCCATGTCGGGAGCCATCGAGGTGATGGAGACCTCGAAGCGGACCTGGTCGTTACCCTTGCCGGTGCAGCCGTGCGCCACCGTGTGGGCACCGAACTCGCGGGCCGCCTTGACCAGGTGACGGGCGATGACGGGCCGGGAGAGCGCCGAGACGAGCGGGTAGGTTCCCTCGTAGAGGGCGTTGGCCTTGAGAGCGGGCATGCAGTAGTCGTTGGCGAACTCATCGCGGGCGTCGGTGACGTAGGCCTCGACGGCGCCGCAGTCGAGGGCTCGCTGACGGATCACCTCGAGGTCCTCGCCGCCCTGGCCGACGTCAACGGCGACGGCGACGACCTCTCGGCCGGTGGCCTCGCCGATCCAGCCGATGGCAACAGACGTGTCCAGGCCTCCGGAGTAGGCCAGGACGACACGGTCCTGATGAGTGCTCTGCGGGATCTCTCTCTTCTTGATGGCACTAGCGAACCAGTGGTGAGGTGATGGAGGCATGAAGGGCTCTGGGGAGAAGTCAGGTTCGGGTCGAGGGGTCGGCCAGCGCGAGCAGGTGCCCGGCCACCCGGCGGCGACCTGGGGACTGCGGGTGACGACCAGGACGGTGTCGTCTCCGGCGATGCAGCCCAGGACCCCGGGCATCATGGCGTCGTCGACGGCTCCGGCGAGCAGCTGAGCGGCTCCGGCCGGAGTTCGCAGCACAAGCTGGGACCCGGCCCACTCAGCGGTGACGAGCAGCTCGGCGCACCACCGGGCCAGGCGAGGAGTCGTGTGCGGGCAGGGAATCGTCAGTCTCCTCACCCCCGGCGAAGCCGCCGGCGTGGACCTGACCGGGGGCCCCGGCCTCGGGCATCGAGTAGATGAGCTCTCCGCCCGGGGCACGGATCTTCGTGGCCCGCAGCTCCACCAGGTCCCGCGAGAGCGTCGCCTGAGTGGTGCTGATGCCGCGCAGAGCCAGGGCCTTGCGCAGCTGGGCCTGCGAGCGGATGCGCTCACGGGAGAGGATCTGGACGATGCAGGCGTGCCGGGCGGTCTTGGTCGCGGGCGCCAATGGTGCCGCAGCTGCTAAGTCGCGCTGGGAGACCTCGATGGCGGCACCATGAGCCGGCTTTTTCGACAGCGCCCGAGCAAGGACCTCGGACAATGTGGTGGTGAAGGCGCTCGCGTCGTCGTCGGACAGGATGAAGGGCGGTGCCAGGCGGATCGTGTCGGGACGCGGGGCGTTGACGATGAAGCCGTGTTCAGCCAGGGTGGCGGCGATCTCGCCGGCGGGCGGGAGACCCGCGGCCAGGCCGACGCCGATGAGCAGGCCTCGACCGCGCACCTCGTCGACGCCGTCGACGGCCAGCAGCCTCGCGGGCCCAGGCCGAGCCGAGTCGCTCGACCCGGCCGAGCAGGTCCCTGTCCGCGGATGGTGTCGATGACGGCGAGCGCGGCCGCGCAGGCCACCGGGTTACCGCCGAAGGTGGTGCCGTGCTGGCCAGGGCCCCAGAAGGCTTTGCGGGCCTCACCCTGTGGCGACAACTGCGCCGATGGGGATGCCGCCGCCCAGGCCCTTGGCGAGGGTGACGACGTCGGGCACGACGCCGGGGGCCAACAGGTGGTGCGCCATCCAGGCGCCGGAGCGGCCCATTCCGGTCTGGACCTCGTCGACGATGAGCAGTGCGCCGGCGGTCCTGGTCAGCTCACGAGCGGCCTCCAGGTATCCGGCCGGCAGCTCACGAACCCCAGCCTCGCCCCTGGACGGGTTCGACGATGAGTGCCGCCACGTCCGGTCCCAGCGCGTTGCGCAGCGCCTCGGTATCACCGGCCGGGATGAACTCAACGCCGCCGGGCAGGGGCTCGAAGGGTTCCCGGTAGGCGGCCTTGTGGGTCAGGGCCAGGGCCCCCATGGTCCGCTCCGTGAAAGGCGTCCTGAAGAGCCAGGACGCGAGGACGGCTGGCAGCGCGTGCCGGCGGGCGATCTTGAAGGCGGCCCTCGTTGGCCTCGGTCCCGGAGTTGGCCAGGAAGACTCGGGAGTCGTGCGGGCCGGCCCGGGAAGGTCAGGGAGATGAGCCCTCGGCGAGACGGACCTGTGCGGGGGTGGTGAAGAAGTTCGAGACGTGTCCGAGGGTGGAGATCTGGGTGACACGGCCTCGACGATTGCCGGATGAGCGTGCCCCAGGCAGTTGACGGCGATCCCGGCCAGCAGATCGGTGTACTCCTTGCCGTCGGCGTCCCAGAGGTGGGCCCCCTGCCCGCGCACCAGGACCCGGCCGGGGGTGCCGAAGGTGTTCATGACGGCGTCGGTGTAGCGGTCCAGCCAGGCGGCGCCGGCCCTGTCTGCGGCGGGAGCCGGTGCTGGCGAGCCCGGTTCTGAGAGGTCGGTCATAGGCTCTTTCCTCCGTTCAGTGGCGGTACCGGGGCGTCCCCGGGGTGGATGACGGTACCGACTCCCTGGTCGGTGACGATCTCCAGGAGCATGCTGTGGGCCTGACGCCCGTCGACGACGTGGGCCTGTGCGACCCTCTGCAGACGGCCTCGCAGGCAGGCCTCCATCTTGGGGATCATTCCCGACTCCAGCGTGGGCAGGAGCTCCTCGAGCGCGGCTGCGCTGATGAAGGGCACCAGGGAGTCACGGTCGGGCCAGGCGGAGTAGAGCCCCTCGACGTCGGTGAGCATGAGCAGTGTGCGAGCCTTGAGCGCCACGGCGATCGCGGCGGCGGCCGTGTCCGCGTTGACGTTCAGGACGGTCTCGGAGTCCGTCGTCAACGGGGCGACCGAGGAGATGACGGGGATACGGCCCTGGTTGAGCAGGTCGATGATGGGCTGAGGGCTGACGTCGACGACGTCGCCAACCAGCCCCACGTCGACGCTGCGCCCGTCTACTGTGGCCAGTCGCTGACGGGCCCGCAGAAGTCCGCCGTCCTCACCGCTGATACCAACGGCGGCGGAGCCGTCGATGTTGAGCAAAGAGACGAGCTCGCGCTGCACGGAGCCGGTGAGGACCATGCGGACCACGTCCATGACCTCGGGCGTGGTCACGCGCAGGCCGCCGCGGAACTCCGAGCTGATGCCCAGTCGCTTGAGCATGGCATTGATCTGGGGCCCTCCGCCGTGGACGACGACGGGGCGCACCCCGACCTGGTGGAGGAAGAGGACGTCCTGGGCGAAGGCACGTTTGAGCTCGTCGTTCACCATGGCGTTGCCGCTGTACTTTGATGACTCATGGTGGCGCCCTTGTAGGTGCGCAGTTACGGCACGGCCTCCAGCAGGACGGAGGCCTTGATCTGAGGGGTGGAGAGGTGTCCGGTCTGTCGTCGTAGTCCGCGTTGATGGTGACGTATCCGTGGGTGAGGTCGTTGGTCCACACAGTGGCCTCGGCCTGCCCCGCTGACAGGGCGATATCGATGCGGGTCTCACGCGGACTCATGTCCACCGAGTCCCGGTCCTGATCGGGGGCGCCGTGTCGGAAGATCGTCACGCCGTTGATGGTCACGTCGACCTCGTCAGGGCTGAAGGGCAGACGTCCCGGGCACGGTTCCCAGCTGTGACAGGACGCGTCCCCAGTTCGGATCGGCCCCGGCGACGGCGCACTTGAGAAGGTTGGAGGAGCTCACGGTGCGGGCCGCGGCCTCCGCGGCGGCCTCGCTGACGGCGCCGGAGACGGTGATGGCGATGTCGTGGTGGCGCCCTCGGCATCGGCCACGAGACGCCGTCCGAGCCTGCCCATCACATCGGTCAGCGCCTCGTCGAACTCGGCTCGGGAGGGTGTGATGCCGGAGGCCCCGGAGGCCAGCAGGAGAACCGTGTCGTTAGTGGACATGCAGCCGTCGGAGTTGATCCGGTTGACGGTCCGCGCCGTGACAGACGCCAGGGCGTCCTGCGCCTCCCGAGGGGTGAGGACGGCGTCGGTGGTGATGACGGCCAGCATCGTGGCCAGTCCCGGCGCCAGCATGCCCACCCCCTTGATCATGCCGCCGATGGTCCAGCCCTTCTCGCCGGTACCGACCGTGAGGACGTCCTCCTTGGAGACGGTGTCGGTCGTCATGATGGCGGTGGCCGCGTCGGTCCCGGCCCGGGGCGTGTCGGCCAGGGCGAGGGCCGCGACGTCGATCCCCTCCAGGAGGACGGGCATGTCGATGCGCTCCCCGATGACTCCGGTGGAGCAGACCAGGACCTGGCCCGGCTCGGTCCTCAGCAGCCCCGCGGCACGGGCCGCTGTGGCCTCGGTGTCGCGGAGGCCTTGTTCTCCGGTGCAGGCGTTGGCGCTTCCGGAGTTGAGGACGACGGCGCGGGCGTGGCCCGGTCGGCCACCCTCCTGACCGGCCAGGAGCCGGCGTGACCAGACAACGGGGGCGGCGACAACCCGGTTGGTGGTGAACACCCCGGCAGCGGTATCGAGCGGGCCGTCGTTGACGACGAGGGCGAGGTCGGGTTTGCCGGAGGCCTTGAGGCCGGCGCGCACGCCGGCGGCGCGGAAGCCCCGGGCTGCTGTCACGCTCACGGTGCGACTCCTTGAGTGGTGATGGCGGTGGTCTCCTCCAGCCCAAGAGCCAGGTTGAAGGACTGCACGGCGGCACCGGCGGTGCCCTTACCGAGGTTGTCGATGGCGCACATGGCGACGACGGCTTCAGCGCTGCGGTCCACCGCGACCTGGACGGTGGCGGTTCCGGTACCGAGGACGGCACCTGTCGTGGGCCAGGCACCTTCAGGCAGGAGGTGGATGAGGGGCTCACCACGTCCGACCGCCCCTGTAGGCGTTTCTCCCCATACCTTCCGCAGCGCCACCTGCGGGTCGGCGAGCTCACGCAGGGTGGGACACAGCGGGGCGGTGACAGTGGCGAGGATGCCGCGACCCATGGGGGACCAGGACCGGGGTGAAGGACAGGTGCGTGGCCCTCGGCAGCGGCTCCGGCGACCTCCAGGTTCTGGATGATCTCCGGGATGTGCCGGTGGGTGCCGCCGACGGCGTAGGGCTGGGCGGATCCCCAGGCCTCAGCGGCGGTGAGGTGCGGCTTGAGCGCCTTGCCGGCGCCGGAGTAGCCGACCGCCAGGACCGCGGTCAGCCGAGAGGGATCGATGATCCCGGCTGTCACTCCCGGCTGGAGGGCCAGGGTGACGGCGGTGACGTTGCAGCCGGGGACCGCGACACGCCTGGCGACCGCCAGCTCGTCGCGCTGTGCACGGGCTCGCGACTCTCCGTCGTGCAGGAGCTCGGGCATGCCGTAGGTCCAGGCTCCGGCATAGTCCGAGCCGTAGAAGGCCTCCCATGCCTGCCTGCTGGTCAGGCGATGGTCCGCACCGCAGTCAATGAGGACGGGAGTGTGACCGCTGACGGTTCCGAGCTCTTCAAGGGCGGCCGTGATGGCACCGGAGGCGCCGTGAGGCAGGGCCAGGAAGACGACGTCATGCTCGGCGAGGATCTCCGCGTCGGTCGGTTGAACGATCCTGTCAACCAGTGACAGCAGGTGCGGGTGGTGGTCCCCGAGGCGACTGCCGGCCGACGACGCCGCGGTCAGTGCACCGATCTCCACCTCGGGGTGGGCCGTGAGCAGGCGCAGGACCTCACCGCCGGCGTATCCGGTGGCTCCAGCAACAGCAACTGTCCAAGTCATGCAGCAACCATACATCCAACTGCATAGAAATACAGTCGCATGCGGTTACTGTGACTTTTCTCGTCACTCCTGCGTCAGCCGTTACCTCGGCGAGAGGTGAGGGTGTCGTCGTAGAGCGAGGTGGCAATGGCATCGGCCCACTGACGCACTTGGTCCCAGTCTCGGTAGTCACCCTCGGAGGCGCCCCCCAGCCTGGCGATGGAGCGTTCCCGCAGGCTGAGCTTGGAGGGGTCGAAACGACCTGGGAAGGTCACATGGTCCTCCGGGTCGATGGCCAGCAGCACCGGCCCGATACGCATGGGGTCGGAGACCTTGCCCTTCGGCAGACCGGACAGCCCCACGGAGAAGGCCCACACGGGCCTGGCCTTGAGGGACTCGTGGAAGCGCTCAGTGAAGTCGACCGCCTCCGGCGTCCACTTGGTCATGTAGACGGCACTGCCCAGGATGAAGGCGTCATAGCCGTCGACGACGTCGACGTCCTCGGGGCGCTTGATGTCAACATCGATCTCGCGGCTTGGAGGCGTTCAGCGATCACCGCAGCCACCCTCATCGGTGGAACCGTGGCGGGAGGACGAGGTAAGCAGAATCTTCATGCCGCCTAGTATTACGGAGACCACACTCACCGTCTGGGACCCGCTGCCCGACGAAGGTGCCAAAGAGGCACCGGCAGCCATGATGTGCATCACACCATGGCTGCCGGTGGAGATGAGGAAGCCTGTGCGGCTCAGCTGCGCAGCTCAGCCCCCGAGCAGCTTGGCGGCTCGTTTGACCACGCGCTTACGCACGCCGGCGGTCTCCTCGGCGGTCAGCGTGCGGTCGGGGGCGCGCAGCACCAGGGAGACGGCCAGCGACTTCTGCCCTCGCCGAGCTGGGCGCCACGGAAGACGTCGAAAAGGCGAACCTCCTCGGCCAGGTCCCCGGCGGCCTGCCTGACCAGGTCCTCGACCTGCGCGGCGGTGATGGCCTCGTCGACGACAAGAGCGATGTCCTCCTTGGCGGCCGGGAAGGTGGAGACGGGCTTGACCTGCAGCGCCCGACGCTGCGAACAGCCTCCAGCAGCGGGTCGAGGTCGATCTCGACGGCACAAGCCCGCTCCGGCAGTCCCAGAGCGCGGACCACCTGGGGATGAAGCTCGCCGGCGTGGGCGACGAGCGTCCCGGGCTCGATCTCCTTGCCCCGGCGACGTCCGGGCAGGCGGATCTCCGCGGTGCGACCGGGGTGCCAGGGAGCGTGGGGCTGCTCCGGGGCGGCGACAACGATCTCCACCCCGAGCGCACCGGCCACTGTGCGGACCACTCAACGGCGTCGGCCCAGTCCCAGGGGCGGCTGGTCCCGAGGACCTGGTGCGCCTGTGCTCACCGGTCATGACGGCGCCGACGTGAGGGCTGAGCGGGAATACCCGCCCTCAGGGCCGCCAGCTCGGCGTCACTGGGCCGGTTGCCGGTTCCGGGGATCGGTGCGGGCACCGTGCCGGCCGGATGGGTGACTGAGCCGACCTCGAAGACGGCCACGTCGGTCAGGCCGCGGGAGACGTTGCGCCGGGCGACCTCCACCAGGGAGTCCAGGACACTGGTGCGCAGGTAGGGAGCGTCCTCGGCCAGCGGGTTGGCCAGGCGGACCGTCTGGCGGCGGGGGTCGGCATCGGAGATCTCGAGCAGGTCGTGGACGTCACCGATGAAGGGATAGGACAGGACCTGGGTGAGTCCGACGTCGACCAGGGCGCGCACGACGTCGCGGCGGGCCCTCTGATCAACGCTCAGCCCCGTGCCGGCGGGGGCCGTAGGCACGATGACCGGGATGGAGTCGTAGCCGTCGAGGCGGGCGATCTCCTCGACCAGATGTGCGGGTCCGGTGAGGTCCGGCCGCCAGGTCGGCGGCGTGACGGTCAGAAGCGGGGTTCCGTCCTCGGCGGAGCCACTGCGCTCCACGGTGCAGCCGATGGTGGTGAGTAGCTCGGTGGCACGGTCGGTGCCGTAGGCGACACCGGTGAGGCGCTCGGCGGCGTCGGAACGCATGGTGATGGCCTCAGGGGCCCGGGTGCGGTTGACGTCGGTGGCCACGGGCTCGGCGCTGCCGCCGCCGTACTCGACGAGCAGGTCGACGGCGCGCTGGGCGGCGATGGGGGCCAGCTCGGTGTCCACGCCGCGCTCGTTGCGCTTGGACGACTCGGTGGGAAGCTTGTGGCGCCGGGAGGAGCGGGCCACGGAGACCGGGTCGAAGTGGGCGGCCTCGATGAGGACGTCGCGGGTATCGGCATCGACCTCGCTCAGGGCCCCGCCGAATACTCCGGCCAGACCAGTGCCCGTGAGCCCTCTGCCTCCGGGGAGTCGGAGATGACCAGGTCCTCGGGGTCGAGGGTGCGGGTGACGTCGTCGAGGAAGGTGAGACGCTCACCCTCGCGAGCGCGTCGCACGACGATGGGGGCGGCGAGCTTGCCGGCGTCGAAGGCGTGCAGCGGCTGGCCCAGGTCGAGCATGACGTAGTTGGTGACGTCGACGGCCAGGGGAGATGGGCCGCATACCCTGCGGCGGTGAGGCGGTCCTGCATCCAGGCAGGGACGGGGCTGCTGGGTCGATGCCGCGCACGAGGCGGGCGACGTAGCGGTCGCAGCCCGGGCGCCCGTGGATGGGGCGGGGGTCCTCGGGGACGACGACGTCGAAGCTGCCTTTCGCCGGCCGGCGCCAGCCCGTTGGGGTAGAGCCCCTGTGTCGGTGGCATCGGCGGGGTCGGTGAAACGGGCACCGGTGAGTGGGGAGTACTGCGGGCCACACCGCGCATGGAGAAGCAGTAGCCGCGGTCCGGGGTCACGTTGATCTCCAGGACCTCCTCCCCAGGCCGAGGATGCCGATCGCGTCGGTTCCGGGGCTGGCGGTTCTCGCCTCGTGGCCGTGCTCGGCCAACCACTGCTGGAGCACGATGATGCCGGAGTGGTCCTCCCCGATGCCGAGCTCACGGGCGGAGCAGATCATGCCGTCGGAGACGTGGCTGTAGGTCTTGCGCGCGGCGATGCGGAAGTCACCGGGAAGCGACGGCCCGGGCAGGCAGACCACGACGTAGTCACCGACGTCGAAGTTGTGGGCGCTGCAGACGATGCCGCGGCTGGGCAGCTCGGAGGGCTCTTGCCGGTGCCGGGGGCATCATTGTGCTCGGGTCCGACGTCGACGCGGCAGTAGTTGATGACCTTGCCGTTGGACTGCTCCTGGCCTCGCGGGTGAGGACCTTGCCGACGACGAGCGGACCGGTGACGGCCGGAGGAACGATGCGCCCTCCTCCAGGCCCACCCGGACGAGGTCGGCGGCGAGCTGCTCGGCACTCAGGCCGGCGGGAACGTCGACGTGCTCGCGCAGCCATTCAATGGGGACGTAGGGCATGTCAGTTTCCCTTTCCGGTGGTGCCGAACTGCTGGGAGAAGCGGATGTCGCCCTCGACGATGTCGTGCATGTCGGCGATGCCGTGGCGCAGCATGAGGGTGCGCTCCAGGCCCATGCCGAAGGCGAAGCCGGTGTAGACCTCGGGGTCGATGCCGCAGGCCGTGAGCACGTTGGGGCTGACCATGCCGCAGCCTCCCCACTCGATCCAGCCGGCGCCGCCCTTCTTCTGGGGGAACCACAGGTCCATCTCGGCGCTGGGCTCGGTGAAGGGGAAGAAGGAGGGACGCAGGCGGGTGCGCGCCTCGGGACCGAACATGGCCTTGGCGAAGTGGTCGAGGACGCCCTTGAGGTGCGCCATCGTCAGGCCCTTGTCCACGGCCAGGCCCTCGACCCTGGTGGAAGACGGGGGTGTGGGTCTGATCGAGTTCGTCGGAGCGGAAGACCTTGCCGGGGCAGGCCACGTAGATCGGGGGCTGCTGATCGAGCATGACCCGGGCCTGGACCGGGGATGTGTGGGTGCGCAGCACAAGGTTGGCCGCCGGCCCCTCGGCCGCCCCGACGCTGGAGCCGTCGATGTAGAAGGTGTCCTGCATCTGGCGGGCGGGGTGATCGGCGTCGAAGTTGAGGGCGTCGAAGTCGAACCACTCGTGCTCGACCTCCGGACCCTCGGCGATGGCCCAGCCCATGGCGACGAACAGGTCGGTGACCCTCGTCGACCAGGACGTCGAGAGGGTGGCGCGCCCGTCACCGTCCGGAGATGTGGGGACGGTGACGTCGACGGCCTCGGTACGCAGCATCTCCTCCTCGGCGGCGGTCTCGAGGGTCTCCCTGCCCTGGCGGCCAGAGCCTTGGCGATGCGCCCGCGAGCGCCTCCCCAGGAGCTTGCCGGGCCGTGGGCTTGTCCGCCTTGTCCAGGGTGCCGATGAGCCGGTTGGCCAGCGTCAGGGACGAGGCGTCGCCGGTGTGGGCCAGGCGGGCCTCCTGAGCTCGGCGAGGGTGCCGGCTGCGGCGAAGGCGGCCAGGGCTCCTCGACGGCGGCATTGATGCCGGCCTCGTCCAGGGGCGAGACGCGCCGGGAGCGTCAGTCATATGCGGTGCCTTCCACCAGGTGTTTCCGGGCTGTCCGCCCCTAGCGGGTAGTCCGCGCCGTCGCGAGGGTGTAAATCGTCCCGTCATCGGGGTGGCGCGGTGAATCCTTCCCCGCCCCTGTCATGCGGTCCGGTCAGGTTGCCGCCACCTGGGACTTGACGGTGACGTTACGTCACCCTGCTGAGATGGATTCATGCACGTCAAGGAGCTCGCCCGGATCGCCGGCACCACGCCGAGGGCGGTGCGCTACTACCACCACCTGGGTCTCATTGGAGATCCCGCCCACGGTGCGGGGGCGGCGCGAGTACGGCGTCGAGCACGTGGCCCGTCTGCTGCGTATCCGGTGGCTGGCCGACGGCGGACTGTCGCTGACTCAGGTGGCTGAGATGCTCGCCTCGGACACGATCGGCACCGATCAGGACTCCCGCCGTGAGGCGGTGCTGCGTGACCTGCGGGCCACTCGGGGCACGATCGAGGCACAGCAACGCAGCCTGGCCGAGCAGGCCTCCCGTGTCGATGAGCTCATCGCCCGGGTGGAGCGCGGTGAGGGTCTGTCCCCCGCCCCCAGCGCCCTGACGCGTTTCTACGACGACATGGAGGCCAGGATCGCCCACCCTGGGCGGCAGCATGCGAGGACTGCGGGCCGAGCGCCAGATGATGGTGGTACTCGCCTCGCTGGGCATGGTGCCCGACAGTGCGATCCCCTTCATCGAGGGACTGGATGAGGCCGATCGGGAGCTGGCCGCCCAGCAGATCGCGGACTTCACCCGGCTGTCCACATTGCCGGAGAAGGAGGGCCGGGCCGAGGCGCACCGGCTCGTGCACAACAGCTGGGGCTGGCGCGCCACAAGGAGCACGCCCCTGGCCGTCCTGGACGACCTGCCCTCGGGCGCTGTGGGGCGCCATGTGCGACTCACCCACGTGCTGACCACCTCCAGCTACCCCTCACCCGGCTCAGCAGGCCTTCGTGGCTGAGCTCATGGAGCTCATGCTCGCCGATCCGGACTTCGCCGCAACCATCCGCCGCTCGGCGGGAGAGGAGCCAGTGCTGTGAGAGCCAAGGCAAAGAAGGCAACCAGGACGTCAGCAGCAACATCCCGTACGGACGCGGCTCAGCCCACCACGGATTCCCTCCCGCCGCGGTCCGTGACCCGACAGCCGGCCCTGAGTCACCGGCACGTGCGCGGTCTGGTCAAGCGCTTCGGACGCTTCAGGGCACTGGACCACCTCGACCTGGAGGTGGAGGCGGGCAGCGTCCACGGCTTCCTCGGCCCCAACGGTGCGGGTAAGTCCACAACCATCCGAGTGCTGCTGGGGCTCTACCGGCCCAACGAGGGAAGCGTGAGCGTGCTGGGCCGCGAGCCGTGGAGGGATGCCGCGCTCATCAACCGGCAAGTCTCCCTATGTTCCCGGTGATGTGGCGCTGTGGCCGGCCCTGACCGGCGGACAGGTGCTCGATGCCCTGGCCGGACTGCGCGGATCGCGCGACACCGATCGGGAGGCCGAGCTCATCGAGCGGTTCGAACTCGATCCGACCAAGCGGGTACGGACCTACTCCAAGGGGAATCGTCAAAAGGTGGCGCTCGTGGCCGCCCTGGCCGCACCGACACGGCTGCTCGTGCTCGACGAGCCCACCAGCGGCCTGGATCCTCTCATGGAGCGGGTCTTCACCGAGGAGGTCGCCAGGGCCGCCGGCGAGGGCCGCACGGTTCTGCTCTCCAGCCATATCCTGGCCGAGGTCCAACGCCCTGTGCAGCGCGGTGACGATCATCAAGAACGGCCATGTCGTCGAGCACGGTGATCTGGGAACCCTGCGGCGTCTGTCACGCACCCGTATCGAGCTGGGTGTTCCGACCGACGAGCTCGCCACCGTCTCGCAGGAACTGGAGACCATGGATCTCGACGTCGTCAAAGACAGTGGCCGTCTCAGCCTTGAGGTGCCGGCGGAGCAGGTGCCAACGGTGCTGGGCCTCGTGGGTGAGCACCGGATTCAGGACGTTACCTGTGAGCCGGCCAGTCTGGAGGATCTCTTCCTGCGTCACTACGAGGAGGCCTGATGAGTGTCAGCGCAGCGGCGTCGGCGCCGACAGGTGGTGCAGGCGGCCCAGTGCCCGGCAGGCATGGTGCGGACAGCGGTGGCGCTCTGTCCGGATGGGTCGTGTACCTGCGGATCGCGTTCAGGCGTTTCCGGGTTCAGATCGTGGCCTGGGTCCTGCCCCTGTGGCTCCTGGTCGGTGTGACCGCACCGAGCTACGAGAGCGTCTACCCCTCACTGGAGTCCCGGACGGTACTCATCGACCAGATGCGCAAGTCTCCGGGGACGCGTCTACTCTACGGATACGTCCCCGACTCCCGGCCGGCTCGGGCAGCTCCTGCAGTGGGAGACCGGGACCTTTCTGCTCGTGTGCACCGCGCTCATGGCGATCATGCTGACCTGCCGGATGCTGCGGGGGGACGAGGATGAGGGGCTCATCGAGGTCCTGCGGTCCACCGGTGCCGGCAGGGCGGTTCCGCATGCGGTCCCGGTGATGGTGGTCTGGACGGCTGTCGGCGGCCTGTCTGCAGGAGTCGGAGGCATTCTGACCTGGCAGACCAGGAGCATTGAGGAGCTGACGGTCTCCGGGCCTGGGCGCTGGCCGGAACGATCTGCGTGAGCGGTTGGGCGTTCACGGGTGCTGCGGCGGTGGCCTGCCAGCTGGGACGCCACCTCGGGCCAGGCCAGGGCCCTGTCGATGGTCGCGCTCGCACTCGCCTTCGTGATGCGGGTGAGCGCTGACCAGATCTCTGACGCCGGCGGCTCGGACTGGCTCAGGTGGCTGACTCCTCTGGGCTGGCGCGACCTCGTGCGCCCGTACTCCGACGATCGGTTCGCGGTGCTCTCGGTGTGCTGCGCCGTTGCGGTCGCGCTGGCGCTCGGTGCCATGGCGCTCGCAATGCGCCGTGAGTACCTGGACGGCTATCTGCCCGACCTCGGCTCGTCCCGGCATCGGTGGCGGGATGCGGGGCCATATGGATCTGCTCGGGCGCCTGTCGTGGCGCGGTCTCGTCGGCTGGGTCCTGGCCTCAACGGGTCTTGCGGCTCCCATACGGATCCGTCTCGGCAGCGTCAACGATCTGCTGGCCCCCGGTCTCGCCGACGGCGTCCTGGGTCGGCAAGGTCGCCTGGGGTTCCCGCGGTGGAGCAGTTCATGTCCCCTCGCGACAGTGGTGACGGTGCTGCTCGTGGCTGTAGCGGTGTTACGGCGGGTGAACTGGTTGGCAGGGTCTGGAGCGCGCGGGCCTGATGGAGATCGAGCTCGCTGCTGGAGTCAGTCGTGGACGCGTGTTCCTCTCCCAGGTCCTGTACGCGCTGATCGAGTCGATAGTCCTGCTGCTCGCCTCGGCGACCGTCCTTGCGGCGACGACGGCGACCCAGCTCACGGACGACCATGCCGTGGCGCGGTCCTTCGTGTTCACGGTGAGCCAGCTGCCCGGTATGGTGGCGGCCATCGGGATCGCGGCGGCCCTGGTGGGACTGGCGCCGAGACTGATCGGCATGTCCTGGGCGGTCATCGCCTGGAGCGGCTTCGCCCAGTTCTTCGGCGGACTCGTGGAGCTCAAGGACTGGGCCAAGGACCTCAGTGTGCTCGGACACCATCTCGACGTCGTCGGTTCCCCTGACTGGAAGCCCTTGGCCGTCCAGACCGTGGTTGGCCTCATCGGCATCATGATCGGCGTGGTCGCCTACACCCGCCGCGACCTGCCCTCTTGACACGACTTGCTGTTCTTGCAGTCTTTTTAATCCGACACACATGACCACCAAGGGCATCATGAATAAAACAAACACCTTTATCAGACAGTGGGACACACATGAATCAGGCGTTATCACTTTCCCTTCCGGTGCGCGAATAAGGGGGCGACCTATCCACTACTACAAAAACATGCAGGAACTCGCCGGACCACATTCTTATCTTGTCATGTTTTTACCCACGCCATCCACCCAAAAGCGGAAGTTCACTGGATCAAGTGGCCGGACTTCTGCCTCCCCAGTCAACACACTCAAAACACGTCACGCACTGGAACTAACCTCGAGCGAGCAACATATTCCCCGAGTCGACATAGCCTGCCGCGGGGGTGTGGGACGAACAGGCACCGCGCTAGCCTGCATTGCGATACTTGACGGAATGGACCCGGCCAGCGCACTGAAGTTCATCCGAGACACATACCACCCGCGGGCAGCAGAGACGCCCTGGCAGCGGTGGTACATCTCAAATTTTGCACCTACACCCTCATAGCAGGTAAGTCACACTGGTCAGATGGAGAACGGCAACAGCAAGAGGAAACATCACCATTCCCGGTACGCGGTGCACCACGCCGATAGCGACGTCTCCGAGCTGAGCGGCCGCCGCGGCAGCAAGGACAAGAAAGGTCGACTGTTGTGCAGGTGCTAGCCAGACGACGACGGCGACCAGCAGCCCGAGCGGGACGCTCCGGGCTGCATACATCGCCGGATAGAAACGCCTTCCGGGTTCGCCGCCCCCGGAAGGGGCGAGTGTCTGTGGACGGATCACCGCGACGACTCCGAACCCGGCTGAGACGACTCCCAGTGACGAGTTCAGCAGCGAGAGCCACCATGGCATGAGGATCACTCCCTCATATCATTCAGAACTGAATCATTCCGTAGTGTACCGTTGACGTCATGGGAAGAGAAGACGGTCGCGCGATCCTGTCCTCGACGTGTTTCCAGCTCGGTGTCGCAGGAGCACAGATCACCCGATCGTTCTCACTGCTCATCCAGCACACCGGCCTGACCCACAAGCAGGTGGGCCTGCTTGCCGTCGTCGACGCCGACCAGCAAGTTCTCAACGAGATCGCCGCACAGCTCGGTGTCACTCCGAGCCTGGTGGTATCACTGGTCGACCAGCTCGCCAACATCGGCGCTGTGCGCAGGACGCGCAGTCGAACCGACCGTCGGGTACAGGTCATCGAGATCACCGACGAGGGGCGCGGGCTGCTACGGCTCGCCGCCGACGTCGTCGAGACGCTCGACATCGACCTGCGCAAGCACCTCTCCCCGGCGACCAGCAGGACCCTGGACAGACTCCCTGCCTCCTCCTCCAGTCCTCCGCGACAGCGGGCAGGGACAGGGCGTAGCACCGAGCCCACTCGCCGGCCTCACTGCGCGAGAACGACGCGTTTTCCGGCAGCCGACAGGCTCTCGGCGTCACGATGCGCCTCCGCACTCGATCGAGTGGGTAGGTCGCGGCGAGGATCGGCTTGAGCTCGCCGGTGTTGACCTTCGCAGCGAGCCAGGCCAGATCCTTGGCATTCGGCTTTCCCGATACCATGCGAATGACCGGCCCTGGCGAGAGCACGGACTTCAGAATGTCCCAGAAGGCTCCGGGGGCGATGGCCACCATACGCCCTCCAGGTCTGAGGAGCTCCCGATACGCAGACGCGTCAGTACCTGCAGTGTCGACAACGACGTCGTAGCGACCGGGTATGTCCGAGGGTTCCAGATCGTGGTAGTCGAACACCTGCTGCGCGCCAGCACCGGCGGCCACGCCACCACGGACACCGACCACGGCATCCACATCCGCTCCCATGATGCGGGCGACCTGAACCACCGTGGAACCGACGCCACCGTTTCCGCCCACCACAAGCACACGATCTCCCCGACGGACCTTGAGAGGACGAAGGGCCTGCACAGCAGTCAGGCCGGCAAGAGGAAGGGCCGCGGCTTCAGTAAGGGTGACCGCGCTGGGAGCAGAGGCGACCCTGTCGGCACGGACTCGCACGTACTGCGCCCCCGCAGCCGCCCGCCCCGGAGGTTTCATCCCCAGGTAGCCCCAGACTCGCGCCCCCTACCCTTACTCCCCGACTCGATCGCCGACTTCATGCACGAGTCCAGCGAAGTCCACACCCGTCCCCTTCGGAAACCCCATTCCGTCGAACAGACGCATCTTTCCTCGTCTCGTCTGAAGGTCGACGGCATTGATGCTGAACGCGGCAACCTCGACAACAACGTCCTTGGGGCCTGGACTCGGCATCGTGGCTGTTCCCACCTCAAGCACCTCCGGAGAGCCGTAGGAGCGGAACTGCACCGCCCACATCGCATCCTGCGTAGCTCATCATTCCTCCTCGTGTTGCGCTACGCTACGTAGCGTAGCGCAACACGAGGAGGACAGCCACGGGAAAGCCCGTGTCCATGGTTCAGCTTTCTGAACGGCTCCCAGTAGCGTCAGGAGGACCTCTGACAGCCCCCTGCGCAGAGAGTCGGGCCGCACGCGGCCAAGAAGATGCACATGCACGTACGGGAACGCCGAGCAGTGCAGCGTACAGATCGTCGACGTCGATGCTCCCTCCACTTCACCCCGGGATACCGCACGATCGATCATCGCCACGATGTCGGCGCGCACGGCCGAGACGACGCCTGCTGCAGTCGTGAGGTGAGGTCAGGTCACCGGCCATATCGGCCAGCAGACCGGGGAGCGCGCTTCTGCCCGGTTCGACGGCGATGAGCTCAACCACTCGCCCAGCAAGCGTCTCAATGTCTCCCGGAAAGGGACCCGGAGTCGGTGATCCCTCAGTGCCACCACGATGAATGACCAGGTCGAACACCATCTCCGCCTTCGACTGCCAACGCCGGTAGATCGTCGTCTTGGCCACACCGGATTGCCTGGCAACGCCCTCAATCGTCAGTCCCTGATAGCCGCGAGAGCTCAGTTGCTCAAGAACCGCTGCGGACACTCTGGCATCGGTGTCGGCTCGACGCCGCGGAACAGGACTGTCCTCCCTGCACGGCCTTGGACATGGAGCGCCTCCTTCGATTCACGAGGACGGGTGCCTGCCCCTCCTCGCCTCAACGTTAGGTCATCAGGCGCTGTCATCCTGGTACCGCTCAAGCGTGCGCTCCAGGTATCCAACGAAGTCCTGACGCAGGGAAACGGGTGCGATGACACGGGCGTCCGGGCCGAGCCGGAGAAGAATCGTCATGGCATGGAGGTGGTCCATGAACTCCAGCTGGAAACAGGTCCATCCGTCATCTCCGGGGCGCTCGTCATCTTCATCGGTCGTCGTTGCGCGCAACGTCCACTCCTGCACGTCACTCCAGCGCTCATCCCGCACCCAGGCGGTGGCGGTGATGGCCTCGAACCTCTCGAGAAACTCCTCACGCTGCTTCTGCCATGCCGTGGCCATGTCGAAGCCGGAGTCATCGGAGCACGCCTCAGTAAGTACATCAGCCTCCTCGATCCGAGAGAGCTTGGTGAATCGAACCTCGGCGCCGTGTGAGGCGCACAGGTACCAGCTGCGACTGGCGGCAACCATTCCGTGCGGATCGACGACCTCCCTGCGTCGTCGTCCTTGACTTGTCACGGAAGACCATACGCAGCCGATGGCGCGTCAAGACCGCTTCCTGAACGGCGCGGAAGACGGCGTCGGCCCGCTCGCTCTCGGGAAGGGGAAGCCATCCTTGAGGATCAACCACGACGCGCGATGCAATGCTCATGGACCGGCTGCGATGGTTGTCGGGGACGGCGGCAAGCAGTTTGCGAGCGGCGGAGGCGAGGGCATCACCAAGGCCCAGATGCGCAGCGCCCCAACTGGTGAGACCGGCGAAGAGGGCTCGGCTCTCCTCACGGTTCAGTCCTGTCACGTCAATGCGAAAGCCGGGGTCGATTCTCACTCCACCGTGAGGTCCCCGCTCGCACCATACCGGCACTCCCGCAGCCGACAGCGCCTCGACGTCCCGCAGCACGGTACGCCGTGAGACCTCTAGCCGCTGCGCCAGGTCCGAGGCAGGCAGACGGCCGTGGGCACGCAGCAGCCAGATCATGGACAGCAAGCGGTCGGCACGCACCGACTCATCCTCGCACGTACGTGACACAAGGTGGCACCAATAGTCTCTAACCTCGATGCCGTCCGCCCGGGCTGTGTCCCCGTGAAGATCCTAGGAGCATCACTATGACTGCCTTCGTTCCCCAACAGCGTCATCCTCTACGTCTCCGACGTCGAGGCGAGCACCGCTTTCACCGCAGGATTCTCGGGCACGGACCGATTGAGACCCTATCCAGGATTCAGCGTTTCGCATTGTCCGACGACGTCACCTCGGCCTGCAGGCGGCCGACGAGATTGAACCCGCCGCGGAACCGTGTGTGGGCGGAAGCGAGCTGAGCCTGAGCGACGTCGAGCACGTCGATGTCGACCGCCTTTACGCGCAATGGAAGGCCCTGGGCATTCCCTATGATCCTGGAGCCGACCGTGCTCGAGTTCGGTTACACCTTCGTGGCTACCGACCCCGATGGGCACCGCCTGCGTGTGCGCCACCGACACCTCAGGCTTCAGCCTGACCGGCTCCATTCCTTGGGAAGAAGCGGACAGCGCCGGTCCCGCCCTCACCGGGTACGTGACTCGATGTACCTCGCCAGCGCCCCCCAGGGCCCAGTTCACGATGACGTAGAGGACGGCGATGATGATGTAGGTCTGGAAGAAGACGGATAAGTGAACTTCCTTCTTGGCTTGACCGATCATCTGGGAGCCCTCGGTACATGAGGTCGGGGTAGGAGAGCACGTAGGCGAGCGTGGTGCCCTTGATGATGGTGACCATCTGCGTGATGAGGGTCGGGAGCATGAGGCGGTAGTCTGCGGCGCCAGGATGAGACGCATCGTCAGAGACCGACTCATCCCCAGGGCCAGGGAGGCCTGTCTGACCTCGATCCAGCGCCCGGACGCCGGAGCGGAAGACCTCCGCCGTCGTCGCCGAGGTGCACATGACGATAGGAAGGGCCAGCTTCCAGAAATCCGAGACGCCCACGAACCGAGGAACGACCAGCAGGAAGAAGTAGACGAGCAGCAGCATCGGTACCGCTCGCATGGCGTCGATCCACAGGCCCACCAGCCACCGCACGGGGCGGTTATCCAGCATGCGGAGCCAGCCCAGGACGATTCCCAGCGGGAAGGTGAGGACGGCCGCGACAGCACCTAGGGACAGAGTGTTGCCGGCCGCATCCAGGAGCTGGCTGACGACGGAGCGTCCCAGGAAGTAGCGCCACTCGGGGTAGTCGAGCTGACCCGCGAGGTCCAGCCGGTAGAGGACCGCGCCCAGCAGCGCCGCGATTCCGAGAACCGCGAAGACCGATCCGACGGCGATCATGATGCGCCCACGCGGCCCCGGCTCATCGAAGAGCAGCGCCGCGTCCGTCGCCCCGGCCCTTTTGCCTCGCTTGGCGGGACGGGGGTCCGTCATGGGCGTGATGCGTGAGCTCATGCTCGCTCCTTCCCCATGAACTCGAGGCGTCTCTCAAGGAGCCCGCCGAGCTTCGTGGCGGCGAAGGCGATCGCCAGGTAGGTCAGCCCTGAGGTGAGGAAGGTGATGACGCCCTCGGCTCGATCCTGGTTGATTCTCTGCGTGACCGCCGTCAGCTCGACGACGCCGACCGCGGCGGCGAGCGAGGAACCGATGAGGCAGGCGATGAAGATGTTGACCAGCGGCTGAATCGTGCGCGCCAGCGCCTGGGGCAGGACGATGCCGCGAATGATGAGCCCGAAGGGCATCCCCAGAGCGCGGGCGGCCTCGATCTGTCCCTTCGACACCGAGTTGATTCCGCTGCGCACTGTCTCGCACACGAATCCGGACGAGGAGAAGATCAGCGCGACGATCACCGACCAGAACAGGGGGATCCTGATGCCGATGTTGGGAAGCGCCAGGCCGATGAGCACCATGAGGCACAGGTTGGGGATATTGCAGGCCACCGTCACCCACGCCGCGCCCAGTGCCCGCAGCGGAGGAATGGGGCCGACCCGGAAGATGGCCATGAGCGATCCCAGGACCAGGCCACCCAGGTAGGACAGGACAGAGATCATCAGCGTGACCAGCAGCCCCGAACCGATATCAGCCAGATTGTCGGTAATGGCACTCACAAGTCGCCTCCTTGAAAGATACGGGTCGTCACCATGACGCGAACGCTGCCGGCTTCTCACTTCGCCGTCCCGGCGGGGGCACCGCTAGGTCGACGACGTGACGAGCCGGCGGGCAACGAGCTCGTTCAGGACTCCTTCGAAGCCGCCCCGGAGCTCTGCTCGGAGGCCGGGGCGGAACCTCCCTCTGAGGCGGAAGTCTGCTGAGCACCGTCGACACCGGCGGTCGAGGACCCGGGAACCGAGCCAATGGCCGGCGGCTGAGGGGCGTCGCCACCGAGGGACTCTGCCGATCGTCGCATCCCAGATCCTCTTCCAGGTGCCGTCCGCCTCGATCGTCTTCAGGAAGGTGTTGACGAAGGCCTGTGCGCCGGAGTCCTTGGGAAGTCCGATGCCGTAGGGGTCCTCGGCAAAGGTGTCACCGACGATCTTGACCTTGTCGTTGGACAGGACCTCGCTCTTGAGCAGGGACTGGTCCACGACGTAGGCCTTGACCCTGGCTGCCTCGACGGCGGCGACGCACTTGGCCTGGGTGTCGAAGGGCTTGGCGGTGGCCTTGGGGGCGTGCTTCTTCAGTGCAGCAGCCGATGAGGAGTTGACTCGACCGCGACGTCCCCGGTCAGAGTGTCCACACCGGTGATGTCCTGGTTGTCGGCCTTGACCAGGATGGCCTGACTGGAGGCGTAGTACGGGCCGGCGAAGTCGATCTTCTTGGCCCGCTCTGGGTTGATCGTGTACGTGGCCACGACCGCCTTGACCGTGCCATTGACCAGCACGGTCTCACGCGTGTCGGAGGTGACCTGCTGAACCTCCAGGAGGGAGCGGGCATCGTCACCGCCGATGATGTAGCGGGCCAGCGCCTGGGCGATGGCCGCGTCGAAGCCGGAGATCTTCTTCGTCTTGGAGTCCTCCCAGGAGAAGACCTCCGAGGTCTTGGTCCCACCGGTCACAAGCTTGCCCGCCTGCTTCACGGCAGCGGCCCAGGTGGAGGCGGCCACGACGTCGTCGGCGGCCACAGGCCCGGAGTTGATGGCCTTGTCGTAGTCGGCGTCGGAGGCCGACGACGAGGCGACGGCCTTCCCGTCGGCGCCCGTGTCGGCGCAGGCGGCCAGCACACCGGCCAGGGAGACGGCGCCGGTGGTGGCCAGGAGACCGCGGCGAGAGAGAGTGGTCATGGTGTTCTTTCGTTCGGACGGGGACGGACCGTCCCAGGCTCGGGGCCTGCTGTGGTGGCTGCGCCCGGGAGAAGGCGCGGTTCGGAGCTCAGTGGCTGAGCACCTTGAGAGGAAGTCACGGGCACGCCTCGGTGCGCGGAGAGGAGAAGAACTCATCCGGGCTGCCGGCCTCGACGATCTGTCCGCCATCCATGAAGACGACGCTGTCGGCGACGGAACGGGCGAATCCCATCTCATGGGTGACGACGAGCATCGTCATGCCGGAGGAGGCCAGGTCCTTGATGACGTCGAGAACCCTCGTTGATCATCTCCGGGTCCAGGGCGCTGGTGGGCTCATCGAAGAGCATGACCTGGGGTCCATGGCCAGGGCGCGAGCAATGGCGACCCTTTGCTGCTGACCTCCCTGAGAGCTGGGCGGGCGCTTGTCTGCCTGGTCCTCCAGGCCGACCCGGGCGAGCAGCTCGTGCGCCCGCCTCGGCCTGCCCTCGGGGGATTCCGCGCACCTTGATGGGTGCCAGGGTGATGTTGTCCAGCACCGTTCGGTGCGGGAAGAGATTGAAGGACTGGAAGACCATCCCTCACCTCGGCTCGCAGCTGTGCGAGCGCTCTTCCCTCCTGGGGCAGCGGAATCCCGTCGATCTCGATCTCACCCTCCTGGATCGGCTCCAGGCGGTTGACGGTACGGCACAGGGTCGACTTGCCCGAGCCGGAGGCACCGATGACTGCAACGACCTCGCCACGGTGGATGTCGAGCGAGACGTCGTCGAGAGCCTTGAAGCGGCCGTAGTACTTGGTGACGCGGCTGATGCGCACCAGCACATCGCCGTCAATGGTGCGCCTCGACGTCGTCCGTCGCGTCTGCGGCTGCCTGGCCCGGAGAAGGTGCGGATGTGGTCACGAGTACTCGTCTCAACGTGGATATAGGGAGCGATATCTGTCTCAGCGACAGCAACAGCAACACATCCACATGCGCACTACATTCCTCCTCAGCTCACGTCGGCCCTCAGCCTTGAGAAAATCGGGTCAAAATCCCTGCGCCTCCCGCAATCCCCTCACTTCCCCGCGATAAGGACTCGTGGATAGCAGGCCGTCGCAGTTCTGACCTTCGTCAGGAAGAGTAGCACCGCCCACATCCAGGACGTCAACCGAGTCTCATCACCGCTCCTCTACTGGGATCATGGTCACACGCCGCGCAGAGCGCCTAACCGCGCAAGTCGACCATCCGGTCGTAGTCTCATGCGCATGAGCCCCGCGAATACAGCCGATCCGCGTCGCCGACTCCAGCCCGAGCAGCGTCGGGAGGAGCTGGTGAGAGTCGGGGTCGAGCTGTTCGCAGAAGGAACGCTCGACCGCACCCACGTCAACGAGATCATCAAGCGGGCCGGCGTCTCACGCACGCTCTTCTACCACTACTTCCCTTCCAAGATCGCCTTCGCCCGAGCCATCGTGGAGCACGAGATCCTTCACCTTCACGGCCTGGTCGAGCAGCAGGTCGAGCCGACACCAGAGGCTGCGATCTTCACCTTCGCGGGCTATGTGAAGGCCAGGCCGAACAGCTGAGCCCCTGCACACCGGCGGCCCTCGACCAGGACCCGGAGATCGCGGCCGCCCCTGGCCACCAGCTTCGAGCGATACGGGCGCCCTCGTCCTCATGCTAATGGGGGTCACGGAGCCTGATGAGCGCGCCATGTTCGCGACCAAGGTGTGGATCAGCACGATGATCGCTCTGTGCCTGGCCTGGCTGGACCACCCGGAGATCAGCCAGGAAACCATCACGAACATGTCCGCTCAGGCGCTGCGAAGCCTGGTCTCGCAGGCGCTGCAGGGCGATGCCCAGCCCCCGGAGCACACCTCGGCACACCCTCTGGAGCGATCTGACGAGTAGCCACTGCGGACGTGCGTCGACCGCCGCCGAGGCCCCCTCCGAAGCAGCCCGCCCCACAGCACCTGTCCATCCCAATCCACCTTGCATGCATTTTTTTCCGGCATTCCAACCGCATCGTAAGAATGGCATCTGTGTAAGAATAAACGTGCTAACCTCTCTCCAGTTGTACGCGACGTGCAATAAGAGACGATGAGGGACCCTCTCACTGAGGCACCCCTCGCCCTTAGAGGGGGAGCTGATCATGCCTGAAGGCACTACTGGGTGCGCGGTGGCTGTAGGTAAGAGCACGTCGCGGGTTCTCTTCGCTCCAGAGACCTTCAACTTCGCCGAGGTGACCCGCGCCATTGAGGTGGCGCGCCGGATGCCTTCGACCGTGGAGTGCGTCTTTGCGGGATTCTCGCGGCGCAACTCCGAGTACATCAAAGCGGCAGGCTTTGAGTTCCGCCTGCTCACTCCGCACCTCAGCGACGAGGAGGGCCGGCTGGCGCTGGAATTCGACCAGGGACGCAGCCTGCGCCACCCGTTCACCGAGCCGATGCTCGCCCAGAGAGTCGCGAGCGAGCGAGTGCTACTGCGTTGCCTGCGTCCGGACGCCGTCGTTATCGGAGTAACTCCCAGCCAGTTTATTTCGGCCCGGGCCGAGTGCGTGCCACTGGTTTTCGTACGGCCCTTCGCCTCACTCGCTGGCCCACTTGGAGGCTGCCCGCAAGGTGGGCGCCACCGGCTTTCTGCCCCGTACCACCCCCGAGGAGTGCCTGGTCGACAACGCGGCCGCCCACCTGCTCCACACGGTTGGAACCCGAGTGCCCCTGTCACGCACCTTCCACCGAGTGGCCAAGGCCAACGGAGTGTCCCTGCCCCAGGGGCTGTTCGCCGGGCTCACCGCGGACCTCAACCTCATCGCCAGTGCTCCGCACCTTCTGCCCCGGTGGTTGGAGATGCCTGACGGGCACCAGGTGGTGGGACCGGTGTACGCCAACCTGCCCGGAGAGGTTCCCTGAGTTCGTCACCGACCCTGGCCGCCGGCCCCAAGCCCCTGGTGTACTTCGCAGTGGGCTCATCGGGGAACCGTGAGCCTCGTCCCTGACGTACTCAGAGGCCTGGGACGGGCGGATCGCCAGGTGCTGGCCCGGTGCGCTCCCCACCTCCACCAGGAGGACCCTCGAGACGCTACCCCTCAACATCCATGTCACTGACTGGATCCCGACCCATCAGCTGGGCGACGCTGTCGACCCTAGCCATCACCCACGGCGGAGAGGGGAACGGTACAGACCAGCTGCGTGCAGGGGTGGCCCTTCATCGGGATCCCTGTTGCAGCTCGAGCAGCGCTTCAATGTCCAGCGCTGCGTGGCCTTCGGCTCGGCTCGGCCTGTTTCCCAGAAGGAGGCTCGCAGGGCCGACTGGGCCGCCCTGGTGCGCGAGGCCCCTGGCCGACGACGTCATGCAGCCTCGTGCTCGGCGCGTGGCCGAGCTCATGAAGGGCCTGGACGGCCCGGGCCAGGGCGGCCGAGGCGATCTGCAAGCTGCTCTGAGTCAGCTGCGTCTGTCTGCTGCGGTCCGCCGGCTCGCGTCCCTACGCCCTGTGCCCCGGGCGCTGGCGTAGAGACAGACGGCCGCGGCGGCCGCGACGTTGAGCGACCCGCCTTGCCGTAGATGGGAATGGAGACGACGGCGTCGGCCCGGCTCAGCGCCTCTGCGGGCAGCCCGCGGGCCTCGTTGCCGAGCAGCCAGGCGCTGGGCGCTCCAGGAGAGACTCGGCCTCGAAGAGGTCGAAGTCCCCGCGTCCGTCGGCCGCCAGGACGGTGAGTCCGGCCTCGTGAAGGGCGGCCACGGCGTCGTCCAGGGCCACACCGGTGACGACAGGCAGGTGGAAGAGGCTTCCGGCGGTGGAGCGCACAACCTTCGGCGCGGTGGGATCCACGCTGCCCCGCACAAGGACGACGGCGTCGGCTCCTGCGGCATCGGCGGCTCGGATGATGGCGCCGGCGTTTCCAGGGTCCTGGGCCTGGGTGAGGACGGCAACGAGCCTGGCCCCGTCCAGGGCGGTGGCCAGCGCCTCGGAGCCGGAGGCCTCCTCGACGGCGACGACGGCGAGGACGCCCTGGGCATCGGTGCTCATGGCGTCCATGACCCGCTCACTGGTGACGTGCACGTAGAGCTCGGCCGCCACCGCCTCATCCCAGATCTCGCTGTAACGCTCGACGGCGGGCTCGGTGAGGTAGACGTCGAGCACGCGCTCAGAAGCATGACGGATGGCCTCACGCACGCCCTGGGGGCCTTCGACGAGGAAGCGGCGGTGCTTGGTCCGCACGTTTCGGCGGGACAGGCCCGCCACACGGGAGATACGGGCCGAGGCCGGGTTGTTCAGCACCTCGTGGCCGGTGGCCGGCCCTCGCTGACGGTGAGGCCGCCGCGGCCCGCGGGCAACAGGGCCTCTCGGCAGTGTCATCTAGAAGTTCGTCAGGTCCGGGGAGACGGTATGGCTCATGGCATGAGCCTACGGCGAATGACGGGGAAACATCACTATTCCCCAGACGATCACAGCAAAAGAGTCTCATCCACCGGAACAAGATACCGAACCAAGTCACTGTAAAGTGGCCTTCATCTCATTATTATCACAACATGACCCACAGCACCCTTCAGCCCCCATCCTCGACATCACCTTGCCAGCACCTTTCACCCAGCGTTCTCGACATCTTCGTTATCTGGCACCCAGAAGATAAGGAGGGGCGAGCATCTGCGACGCACTATTTGAGCACTACCACCCTGACGCCTTTTGCTGGACTTGCGGGAAGCGCAGTGGAGGTCTACGGAAGATCGTGCGCACTGCCCGGAAACAACGAACCCCCCGCCCCATCGTCACTGTTGATGGAGTCGTCGGTAACGGGGAACGGACCTCAAACGCCAACGCAGCTCAGCACTCTGTCATCCTTCCATTCATTGATGAGCACCTCGTACGCGCATCTATCAACGAATCCTCCGAATGGCGAAAAATATCTTAGCGGCATCGCAATTTTACAAGACAAATGCAACCAGCCAAACTGCCACACATTGGTTCTCCCTATACTGCCTAAGGTAATTCCAGACTATTCAAACTCCCCACCATCGCTAGCCTTATGAACAAGCAGGGAGGAACAAGGAACATTGGGAACCTGAGCGTCCCCAAAAAGAGACATTCCACCGTAGCTGAAGGTGAACTCAACCAGGACCTTGGACAGGCTATCATACAAACTCTTCTGCGAGACCCTAAGAAACAGGAACGACTGCGCATATTCATCAGTCATTCGAGATACGACATTCCCTGAGAAAGACAAAAACGACATCAACCCGACAGGAGTCGTATCAAAAAGTCCGCTCATGGATAGAAAAACCAAACTCGCCGACTTTGTCGATATTCACGATATCCAGCCTGGGGATGACTGGAATAAAGAAATCGTAAAACAAGTTCAGTCCGGCGCACTACTCATGGTTCGCACTGATCACCACAGCAGTCGGGAAATGGACGCAACGGGAAGTTTTTAGAAGCGAAAAAGGCCGAGATACCGGTCGTTCGCCTCAGCGCCCTCACAGAAGGCATGAACAACGAGGCTCTTTTTCTTCTCGACCACGTTCCAACAGTGGCCTCACCCTACTCCACTGGGCACAACAACCAACACAAGAAGAAAGACCCGCAAGGAAAAAGCCATAGTATCTGCCATTAATAGACTTATCGACGAAGCACTCAGGCAATCACTGTGGCACCACCAAGAAATACCTCAGTCGGTTAACCAAACACAGGAGAAAGAAAAAGGAGCCCCAAAAAGAAGAACCCTGATAGCACACACCAAAAATGACAACCATGGTTTTGACGTAGCGCCAGCACACGCCCCTCGAGCCGCCTCATGCTTACGAGATTTTTATCCGAGCACAAAAAAACAAGTACCCCTAATGACACCCATTTGTGGCTAATTCACCCAGATCCACCCTCCTTCCTCCCGAGCACGAGATAATGGTAGATCTGTGCGCTCGCTTCATACGAGCGTAGTCAGTTCATCTTCTCACCCCACGTACATTCTTTGCTGCTGGAGGGTCGTACGGTCAGGAGAGCCAAAACTCAGCATTTCAAATTCGCACTAAACCGCCTCTATCAGAGTTCACTCGGGGTCTCTATGTCCCAAAATGAGGATATCGAAGCGTTAGGACTACGTACAAAAACATCTTGAACTTGTCGTGGCGGGAGGTGGCGCAGATGATGCTATTATCTGGCGGCTGCATTACCTATGCCGGAGCAATCGGAACTCACATTCCAGACCTCACCGCCGCAGTCCTCAAAGTGACTCAGAAAGTACATTGAAGAGACCAAACCAGAACAGCACCGACTAAAATACGACAATAATAACGCACCCCAAAACCCCAATCCATTCAGGAGACATGTTTAAAATTGACTGTCCCTTGCATCAGCATCCGCAATAAGAAGACACTCAAAACGCTCATCGATACCAGCGAAAAACATTCGCGTCGACAGGAACCATTCAGTTGTTCGACGAAATGGGATCATACAGCCAATTCGAGACGCCAAACCTTGGAAAAATAAGACTCACGAACAGACCTCTACGGCATTGAACAAAATCCGCAAAGAACTACCTCGGTATTGTGACGCACGTTTAGTCATTGGAGGGAAAACTATCCCGGCTGCGATTGATCCTCACAACGGCTATCTTGGCGACTTTCCAGGCATCATTGAAGAGAGTCTTTACACGGTCCGGAATAAGCAGCCGTTGTTCATAGCAGGAGGTTTCGGCGAGCGGCAGCCATACTCGCACACCTGTTAGAATATCCGACAATATCTCCCATTACCGCAGAAGCCAGCAGCTATCGAGATCAACCGCAGATACAAAAACGCCATTACAGAAATCAGAGACCTTTACGATAGGCGATTGTCGGGACTTGATGATGAAGATCTAAGACGGTTGACGACGACTCAACGAGCTTCCGAACTCGCTGGACTCGTCACTAAAGGGATTGCTGCCAACAAGTAAGGAAATAACTCGTCATCACATATTTTCCATTCTCGAGGAGCAGCAATGTCGTCACTTAAGGTATTTTTAGCTATAACGAAAGCGAGGCAGGTGAACAAACCGCGACAGAACTAAAGGAGGCGCTGGCCGTGCACATTGATGCTGTTATGGCCAGGCATAGCATTGCGCCAGGAGCCGAGGGGAACCAACAACTGTCACTATCTCGAAGAGAGTAGTGCTCTGCTGTGTGTTGCCACCCCAGGGTCTCTCTACCCGCCCCTGGTGCCAGCAGGAGGTCGGCTGGGCACTCGGTCGCCACGCACCCATTCTATGGATTCAATATGAAGCCAAGGAGGTGCCTTTGTGGATTCTTTGCTTCACAGCAGGCGCTCATACCTGATGACCCTAATAACCAATCTCTGTTGCTCTCTATTTTGGAGTGGCTAGCTGAAAAACAGTAATACCAGGGATGATCTTGCAGATACGCTGCTAGACGCACTGGAAAAATGCCAAGCGTTACGACGACGCTCGTTCAACAGCAGAATTAGCTTGCCATTTTGAAGAGTCTCAGTGCCCAGGAGGGGACCGCGTCGAACGTGCTGCAGACAAGAACAACTAGTTGGCAATGCCCACGTTTGGACAGGTAAACCATTTCGTTCCGATGGAGCAGCAAACCCACAGTTTTGCAGTGGTTGAAGGAGAAACTCAAGACTTCGAATGTCACAGGATAGAACGCAGGTTTGATGTTGATGAGGGGAGCCGTCACCCCTGGTCAGGTGACGGCACCACCATCGTTAGATTC
>BNJU01005190.1_pt1 | contig 36552 bp, 34 predicted proteins | sample 8539281 | NCBI WGS metagenome assembly BNJU01 (sample SAMD00202456, study PRJDB9452) | human saliva metagenome | isolation source: human saliva | place: Japan
GATAGTATAAATTATCAGGTTGGCTAAGATACATCTCGTAAATTATCGGGTTGGTTAGAAAACACATCTCTAAACTATCGGGTTGGTGACTATGAGGCATAAAGGACATTTTCGCATGAAATTCATGTGGGAAATGTCTATTGCTATTCTTGGGGACTATGGGACAAAAGTGCGTCAAAATCATATATACATTAGTTTCAAATGTGTGTGGCGATTTAATCTTTGAAAGAAGATTGAGGGTGGACAAAAGTGTTGATCAAAACTTCTAAGCCATCTCAAATTTCAACGTTATATGGTATATCTTCGCTTAAAATTGAGCTTTCATGTGAAGGAGTTGTGTTATGAAGCAAGGTTAATTGTCCACAGTGGCAGTAAACTCAGTGGTAGGAATCATAGTGTTCCTCCCTTCGTAATTAGGAGTGTGGTGCTTAAATACATTATATGTGCAGTGATTATGTAACCAACCTATATTTGAGAGTCCACCAACCTCAAAGGCACATGGGCTGTTTTATCAGCGATAATTTTAGAGAGTACCAACCTCTAACCCGATATTTTAGAAAGATAGCCATAAAAGCAAAGGAGGTTTGGCCTCCTCTAATGTTTATAGGGCTATAGGACAAGTATTGATAAAACTTCTAAACACATTCAGATTTCAACGTTAAAATGTGGTATATATCTTTCCTTAGAATTAGTTTTTATGGAGGACTAGTGTTATGAAGCAAGTAAATTGTCCTGTTATGAATTAATAGTCTCACTGAAATTGATAAATATATTGAGAAAATTGCTTAAAATTATATTATTATTCGTGATATAATTTAATGAAACTAAATACTCCATATGTTGCATGCAAAATAAGAATCTGTTGTGGCTAGTATGATATTGAATAGTTTTATTTCAAACATTACAGTGACAGGAAAACAAAGGCATTTCTCAAAATTTATAGTTGATCTCAACTATCTTGTGTGCATTTCAGGAAGGCATCGATGATTTGTAGGGTGTAATAGGTTCTGTACATTTCAACGTAAGGAAAATGGAACTTGCGATGAGCGTTCGCATCATGAGTGAATGTGATTATTATTGGAAATAGTCAGTGAGGTATCTAAATACCAGTGAAACAGCTTTGATATAAAATACAGGAAAATGATCTAATAGATTGTTTGCAATGGTTAAGGAGGCAATGGAATCATGGGATTTGGGAGTGATTATCACAAAGAAGACAAAATAAAATTGCGAGATTGTTTTTATGAGAAAGCAAAGCATTTCTGAAAGTCAATCGTGCCTGAGAACATGGTAGTAAGGAGTAAAGGAGGTTAACCCTCAGAACTCTTTCATTGCTGTTAGGAGGGTGTTGTGAAGAAGAGCGACAAAGGTTATTACGTCGACCAACAGAAGTGGAAGCGATTTGAGACACTCTTTTAAAACGTTTCTTTATGATATAGTTTTAGAAGCGGACACATATTGAGTATAGTGAGTTTGGTAAAGTGTACTGAGTTTGAAAAAGCGTAAAGCTCAAAATTATCAGTGTAGGTACCAATGAAATCAAGAGCACTTTCAAGCTCAAATGATATGTACCCTCTTTACTGGACACGCAGTAAGCGAGAGTACTTTTCATGCGTTACAGTCAAGGAGTATAAGTTGAGAGTGTATCGAGCTATATAGACAAGGAATCTGCCTGCAAACGCCAGAAGGGATAAAACCAGCAAATTTCGTAAAATGATTCGATACTGGGTTCAGTCGAAGAACAAATGTGGGCCGACGCTTTAAAGCACTTAGGTAATAACAAAGTGTGGACCCTGAAGCGAACATGAATTAGATTGAACTGCTAGCGTATTAGCAGGACAATCCAGCATAAGTCAGCCGCTATTTCTGCGGGCATCAGCGATGGAGATGCTATATGCGATGGGTTCGCAAAATACAAGGTGGGTTACAATGGTCTTGGCGAATAAAAAGAAAGGTCGCAAGAGCAAGAACCCCGATATGACTATTGAGCCCAAGCCTTGCAACCGAATCAGAACGCGAAGAAGTTAATCGGTGACCAGAGCAGAAATTGCGGCAATGGCATGAGATTGAAGTAGTAGGATCGCTGGTGAGACAGAAAGATGTACGCGCGCACGCTCAAGGCGGCAAAGCAATCATCAAAGCGCTCAGAGAAGAAGAAGGATACCACCAAAGCACCTACTAAAAGGTTTAAATCATACCATAATCAACTTACTACCACGAACCAGTAAAGTTGATAATTGTAGGCTTTAGAAATGCTGAACTCACTGAAGAAATCAGAGAAAATATTTGATCAGCATAAAGGTAGATATGGTGAGAAGAGTGTATAGAGAACCTCTTAAAGGCGTGGAAATGTTGTTAATCACAAAAGAGTACAACGCATCATGTATCCTTGGATTGCAAGGCAAAAGACCCATAAAGAAAAGTATCACTCATTCAAGGTGAAGTAGGTAGTAGCACCAAACATAATAGATAGGACGATAGCAAACAGCACCATGAAGTGGACAACTGATGTATCCTAGTTTAACTTTTCATGGGAAAGTGCTATCTTTCCGATAATTGACAGTACACAAAATGACGTTATTTCTATGATTTATCGACGAGTCCAAAACCTAAATCAAATCGAGAGAATGTTGGTGATGGCATTTAAAAGTTTCAAATCTCTTACAGATTTAATATTTCATTCCAGATCCAGGATGGCAATATCAACATAATTACTATCGTCAGGAACTACAGAGGAATTATCCAATCACGTGTCTAGGCGTGGCAACTCATAGATAATTGCATTATGGAAACATTCTTTGGACATGCTCAGTGTCGAAATGTGTACTACGGCTACGTAGGCACTATGAATCCACTGGAGAGCTTTCATAGCACTAGATGAATACATAAGTTACTACAACGATGAAAGAATACAAAGAAAACAAAATGGATGCCACCTGTGGTGTTAACAGGATAAACATCCATGTGTTCCGCTTAGTTCATAACATGTGTCCAGATTCTGGGTACATATCACAAATGCTCGAAGTGCTCAAATGCTTACTCTCTAATTTTCATGTATCCTCTGCTTTTTAGGAACACTATCATCATTGCAGGCTATTGTTTAGCGAATATGGAAAACTATCTTTAGAAAGCGAGATAGATAACTCTCTTTCTGAAGCGCTAAAATTACTAATTCTTCTCTGAATACTGCCAGATAGTACGCAGTTTTCCGTTAATATTTTCAGTGAATGAGTTGATAGTTTCCTATCATCATAGGTTGGTAGCTTCATCATATGAGCAGCTCCTTTATTCATATTTCGATAAAGCTAAGACCATATGCCTTAGATAATTCAGGAAAAGTCTTGAATATCATTTACTTTAAATCTCTCCTGTTTTGGAGAGTACTGCACATTCCACGATAATAGAGTGCCCATTTATTCTTCGATTCTCCTGATAGATACGGGTTCCGCATCTAACGCCCTGCAGCCTTACCGTGGACGAAAGAATTCCATGGATGTGTAATGGGTATCTGGGTCATCTTTTGTTCTTTGGCACTGAAAAGGGTGCCGTAGCATAGGTGAGCTCAGTGGCTCGCCTTGATATTCTGCGTGAAGCTCAGTCTTCTGTAAGTGTAACCATATATGCAGGATTTGCCTTCTACATATGTGTATTTTTCCAACTATCATTTCAGGATCAGGAATTTCTTGCCTGAAGGGATAAACCAACGATGAACAAGGTCTAGCTCTCAGCCCAAAACTAGGTTATAGCATCGTAGAACATATTCTCTGTAGATACTTCGCTCTCATTACACAAAACTGCAAGTCCATAGCCAGGGAAGATTAGCTTTCAGCTCTTAGCCAGGCCACTCATATTTTGTGAGAAACTCCATGAAGGCCACCTGCATGTTCACAGAGAACGCAGGTCAACCATATAAGTCTCTTTATTTAGACGCGTGCTAGAAAGATGTCTTTTGTCTCTCAGGAAACTCTCTTCCTATAAGGATTTCAACTGCTTCAGCAGGGATTATTTATTTTCTCGTAAACGCTGCGTTTTGAGCGATCATAAGATAGTATTGAGCCATATCATCTGCTGTGGATTTTACGCAGGCACAGCCCTCAAATGGCGTAAAAGCTGACCATACTCTATCGGAGTAGGGTTGCCGTCTTCGTCCTTTTCAAATAGCTCCGCTAATATTGTCACTGTCACTCCCAGCTTTGTTAGCTTCGCTTCCATCTAGGTCTAGCACGGTTCTCGTCATGCCAAGAGGCCTAAATATACGTTCCTCAAGAAAGCTCTCAAGGCTCTGTCTGCGCCTTATCCACTACATAAGACAAAATAGCAGGCATCATTGGAGTAGCTCATATATCCTCCAGGAGCACCAAGTGTTCTGTAAGCTCCGCTATTTGCAATGAAATCGATGATATCTTCTATCGTATCCATCTGTATTAGGAGCCTCTTTTAGCTCTTTCGATTCGGAATCTCTTCCTGGAGTATTCATTACACTGACCATTCAAGTGGTGCAATAGGTGGAACTCCAGCAGTATGCATAGCAAGATGTCTCAGTGTAACGCTTTCTTGGCGTTCCAGGAATACGAAACCGAGGAAAGTAGTCAGTGATCTGAGAAGTTGAGCTTTCCTTCGGCTCTGATGCACGCACAGGCGAGTGAGGTCCATGGACTTACTCATGGAAGCTATGCCCATTATCGCGTCCTTGTTAATTTCTCTACTGTTTTGCCATATCGATGTGGCCAAAGCCGTGCTCATACGATTCCTCAGGACCGCGAATGCATACGCTGACTCGGAAAGTTTTTCTCTTCACCTATTTAGGTGTTTTGTTAAAAGGTCTAAGTTATTCATGATGTACCTCGATTTGAATAATAAATATAACCCATCAAATGGGCCTGTCAAATTACGAGCATCTAAAACACCCTGAAATGAGATGAGAATGGAATGTATAATTTATATATCAAAATATGATATGCTTTACTGTTAATAGAGCACTTATGTGTACATTATGACGTGATAAATAATGCGATTTAGATATTTATCGTCAGGAGAATATATCTGTATAGTTCAGAGGATATAAGAGATAAAGGATATAAAAGCAGAAGCCGTTGTCAAGGAGCATCGCTTTTACTCCGTTTTAATACCTCTCAGTGGAGCGAGGGGAAGATGCTATGCTCTCTGAGAAGCGCACGCGCATATTTCGCGACCGGGCGAAATATGCTTCCCGGACGCATTGAGAGGCCAGGAGCCGCGCAGGCGACGGCGCTCAGCGCGAGTGCAATGAAGAAATCGGCGTTCCTGTCAGCGAAATCAAGCTGCTGGCACAAGGAGACATGCTCTATGGACGAGGCTGATTTCATGATTTATTCATTCATAGCTGAGATAAGTGAGGCAAAGCTGATGAAGGAGTAAAGATAGAAAGGATGAAGTAGAAGAATTATATTTGATACCGCTTTCATATTTTGTCGAAAATGATCCTGAATTCTATAGAGAAAAATATGAGACAAAATATAAGAGAATTTCCATACGATAGGTGGGAATACTCCAGATTATGAGTGGAGGAGAGCACCATGAGAATACCGATTTATGAGTATGAGGGCATAGTGATAGCGGGAAGCACAGCACTCCTTAACAGGCTGTCGACCAAGCTTAGAGAGAAGCTTATGAATCAGATAACACCATTAATAGATAGAGAAAACAAGAGAGCTATGATTGCCAAGTGGGAGGTGTAGACAGCAGTGTTTCAGCCTTCGATAAAGAATATGGGATATGAAACCATGGGAGTTACTATGAGCTCTATGACAACGAGATGATAGGGCGAAAAGGCCTGTAACTACATGTTGCAGTCTTGACGATGTTGAAAGATGCGAGAAATGTCGCAAATAAGCTCGGGATTAGAGCATGTTTTTAACTTGAGATGACTTTGAAAACGAGGTTATGAGAGATGTAAATGCCTACGAAGAGGGTATGACTCTAATCCTTGTATAGATTGTAATGGGTATATCAAGTTTAAAAGGCTTATCAGAGAGCTAAGGAGCTAGTCAGGATTACATCGTACTGGGTCACTATGCACGAGTGCGCTTTGATGAAGAAACGGAAGATATCAGCTTCTCAAGGCTGTAGATAAGAATAAGGACCAAAGCTATGTTCTATATTCCATAACTCAAGAGCGCCTAGCACTATACAGTTTTCCCACTAGGCGAGATGGATGACAAGGAAGAAGTGAGACGTATAGCTGAGAGCATGGCTTTTATCAATGCGAGAAAACGCGACAGCCAGGACATTTGCTTTTGTTCCAGATGGTGATTATGCAGCTTCATAACAAGATATAGAGGCAAGGAATATCCGCATGGTGAGTTTGTAGATATGACGGCGAGGTACTCGGTGAACATAGGGAATTATCAAGTATACTATAGGTCAACGCAAGGGTCTTGGACTGTACTAAAAGGAACTATGTATGTTTGCGAAAAAGAATATTATCGACAACAAGTTATTCTGAGAAAATGAAGACCTGTTCAAGAAAGAGTTTGAAGCCTGATTTCAACTGATAGCCTGCGAGCCACTACTGAAGAAATGACTTTCATATGTAGTTAGATACAGTCAGAAAGAAAACAAGGCCAGGGTTATACCGCTTTCAGATGACAGGGTGAGTAATCTTTGATGAACCGCAGAGGGCTGTAACAGTTGGTCAATCAGCTGTAATGTACGATGTACATTGTTTACGGCGATGTGTGATTTGCAAGGTGATTTGATTATAGTGCAGGGGAATCCTATGGACTATTAGCTAAAAATCAACAGAATATAGAGGTTCGGAAGTCGAGATGTATCAAAAGGAGCATGAAGTCTTCACCAAAGAAGCTTTACCTAGAGCAGAGTAGCCTGAGGGACTTTTGACAAGAGTCCCTATGGCAACTCCTTGATTCAGGGGTGACATAGGACAGTAATCAGAAGTCTTATAGCTATAGAAAACTTCCAATCAAAATATAAACCTTATATGTCGATCCGCCCATTCTTTTCAATGGCTGACTACGATGCGGTGCTTCAGGCTGAGAAAGAGCTAAGCACACAGCACATATAAGGATAGCTGGTCGTATGGAATGTCTGAGTATCTAAAAATAGCTGCGTCAAGGCTCCTTTTGATGAGAGAACTTCTAGCGATGATGGTGCTTTGCCTTCATCTAGACTGGCACGTCTCATTATGCGAGAGTACTGCTCGATGAAATTTTGGCGACGAAAACTTCGTAAACGAGATAATTTGGAACATAAGTCCGCGGTAGCACTAACAAAAGATTCTCGCGCAAACACGATAATATTTTGAGTCTATTCAAAGACAAAGAAATTCAAGTTTAGACCACAAAAGGAAAAGTCATATAACAGAGGCTTTAAGCCATAGATTTAAAAGGCATGAGAATTTCAGGACGACATCGGATGGTACACCATGGTTAACATGAAGGATGTCTGGAGCATCGATATGGTTGGAAGAACTTCGGCTGAGCGCACGGGTTATGCTACCCAAAAGCCGAGGCGTGCTCATAAATAGAATCATCGAGGCATTCCACAGATGAGGGTGATATAGTTGTGACTTCTCTTTGTGGAAGCGGGAACTGTTGTGCTGCAGCATCAAAAGCTAGATAGACGCTTTGTTATAGCCGAGACTCGGAAAGCTTGCAATTGCAACTTCAACGGCAAGGCTTTTTCAAAGAAAACGCTAGCTTTTCACCATACTTGATACGAAAAACCAAAGACTTGCATCTGAAAGTCAGCAGTAAATATTTGTTCAGATAAGAACGATGTATCAGGAATATGAAGATTATGGTCGATTTGAGCATAAAGCTTAACAGGGCAGAGAGCAAGCTTGGAAGCAGATGAGTAGAGAAGATAAAAACTCTCATAGATGAGAATCCTTAAGTCTTATTCTCAGTGGAGCATAGACTTTTGACCCTGATGAAAGCGTGCATGACCTGAGATTATCAGGTAGTGAGTGAGGGCGGAAAAGCTAAGACATGCTTCACCAGTTTTAAGACTGATAAAACTGCCAATTTCTATAAAACATTTTGATATATTTTTGGAAATGTGGAGCACAAGATATACGAAGTTTAATATTTAAAATTAGCTTTGCTGTGGTATATAGACAGGAACGTTTATTATACTCAGGTAGAGGCTTGCTCATAGCTCAGTGATGAGTACCACACTCCGAATGTGGTGGCGAGTCTGATCCTCTGGCGCGCACCATAGAATTTAGGAGAACGCGATGGATAGAGGATCACGCAAGAATAGTAACTGCAGCTGTAGTGTTTTCACTCACTAGGGCTTTATTTTGCTCCAGTCGCTCATCAGACAGAGGTGAAATATGATCTCAGGAGAGCAAGGGAGAAGAGACTATCCTAAAGTGTACCATAACGGTGACAGGATGAATATAGCTCCAAGGATGTGTTTATGTAAAGACTACTCAGAAAGTAGAACTCATAGGGGTAGGTGATACGATGACAATCTTTCACTTTCCAAAACTAGAGGAAAAAGATGATCTCACGAGATAAAGTCGGTTCGTAACCAAGACATACGAGCGAAAATAAAATACGAAAAAGACTCTACGGCACTGATTACAGCACGTAGAGGGTTTTATTTTGCTATTTATCTTTGTTATAAAATATATATCTCATGCGTCCAAGCGCCAGTTATCCTGGACCTCTCCATAGTTTTGTCTGCAAATCGCATTCGCCTCTTTCAGCACCATCTTTTTAGAATTTCGATAAGCTCACCCTGAATGCCGATCTTGCTCATATCTTCTTCTTGATAGGTGTGGCGGTTGTACAGCGTTATCTGCTATGAGGTCCTTCTTAAAACTCGCCAGCCTTTTGCCTTCGCATTTCGCTTTCTATATCAGAAATCGTCTCGCCTGAAAGCACGCTGTAAAATATTGACAGGTTGCTTTACACCTGGCTTATTCTTCTATGTCGAATTTGATGACCCCTGAGAGTCTGCAGCAGCCTTTCACGATTGATTAACTCTTGTTGGCATCATCCAGTAGAGAAATGCAGTGAGACATGATCGAGCAGATTTACCATCTTCTGCGAGTAGGGTCATCAAGAGCTACAACTCGTGCGTCCTTCATAAATCTTCCGTCCGGAACTGGCTAGGTTTTCTTTCTCGTGTTGTTTATTCTAGTCGCGATGTTTCTGCAAAGCTCAGCGGTTGTTTCTGTCGTTTCTGACAGTGAACCACATGCTCATATGAAAAAGAATGTCACGCCATGAGACAGGGTATATCAAAAGTCCTGCTGGTGCAGATTCCTTGTTCTGGCTCTTTGACTTAAACTGCGTCAGCCAGATAGAGCTCGCTGGTATGAGTTACATGTCAAACCAAGAAAAGCCCCGTGTGAGCAGGAACATCTGACTGAACAAATACTATTGAACGTCGGACCACTCCGATTGCAAGCAGTATAAAGCTCAGAACGTCGAGTATGTGCTCTCTTAGCTCCTTAGGATCCTGATTTACAGTGATTGCATGTTGGTCAACCATAGCAAAGACACTCGTGGTCCTCCGTAATTCAACAAAACTGACGCAGTGCACCTAGATAGTTTCTATGAATATTGCCTGTAGGTTGTACGCCGGAAAAACTCTTTCATATTATAAAACGCCTCGTTTCTGTTCTTTTTGATTTTTACATCAGTTATAATAACTTATCGATCAAACCTATGTAGTCAATTTGACATAGGCTGTTAATAATGATAACTTAAACCAAATGGAAGCTTTTTAAAATGAAATAAGGAGAAAGCTAACGAAGAATAAAAGAAAAGTCATGGTCTAGAGCAGAATTTTACAGATTTGAGAATCTTAGAGAATTTGTCTAAAAACCTCTGCCGAAAAGTATGCAGATAGAGTTGCATATGTAACAAAGGTAAGGGAAGTAACAAAAGAAGTTAGCTATATAAATACAATATATAAGATGTTTTAGATGAGATGAACTATCTAGGGTTCAGCTCTTGGGAGCTTGATATAACAATTCAAGACTTGCAGTTTTGGGAGATAACAGCTATCACTGGTGTCTATCATATTTTGCGACAGCATGTGGACTGGCGTAGTCGTTCCACTTGATAAAATGCTTGTAAAGGATGAACTTATCGGACTTCTTCAGAGTAAAGTGAATGCACGTTACGTCTTCATGCGACAAGAAGAGCTGCAAGACTGTCAAGGAAATCATGGACGAGGGTAATACTTCACTTAAGGTTGCAATAGGGGAATTTTGCACCTGAGGGAGGTCTTGCATACATGAACTTTTAGATAGAGGTAAGGAACATGAAGAATCGGTTACTGAGTATACTGAGGCCTATAGATCAGAAGCTATGTCATCTCCTTCTATTTAACATCAAACGACATCTGCATCAAAGGCAGTTATGCCTGCACAGCAACATCATGTCTGTAACCAGCATGAACCTCGAAGAGAATTTTCCCGATGATGTAAACCTCATGACTTTACCATCGCACTTATCTGAGAATGATGGGCATGATCACTTATCTCAGGGAATGCAAGAATGCCTTCTTTGATGGACTTAAATATATTTTGATAAACATGAAGGAATACGAGGTTTTGTTTTGACAGTTCCACTACCTTGAGAACATGTATCGAAAGATTATCAAAACCGCAGAAAGCAAGGAATGGTGGCAAATCGAAAAGCATCAAAATCTGTGCTATTTCAGAGAAATTTGCATAAATATAAGACGCAAGTATTGTCTATAATCGACCAGCTGGAGGAAAAATCAGATTTATCAATAAAAGGGCTGCGCTGATCCAGTCGTAGCAAAAGGTATGAACGATTTTGGATTCTAACAGTTCAGGATATGGACTTAAGAAACTGCGCCAACAATTGCCAGGAATCAGTTCAATATAAGACATGGTTCAGCTGGAAAGCTGATGCCTTTGTTGAGGGTAGAATCGATAGTCCAGACGAGAACGGAATCGAGATTGTGTTCGTGGAGAAAATGTAATGCCGGCTACTACAATGAGAGAGGCTGCAACAAAGAAGTTATTGTCGATGGATGGTTCCACACATACGACCTAGCTCGCTTTGACAATGACGACTTTCATGGCTAATGGGACGTAAGAAGAACGTAATCGTAATGAAGAACGGAGAATGTTTTCCTGAAGAAATAGAGAATCTAGGGCTACTCTTATGTAGATGAGTGCATGCTATTTCTAGAAACCGCAAAACGATGGTTTTGTGGATGAAAGTGATATAATAAAGAGCCTAAGTAGAATAATTTAACTGTTGAACAGTTAGAAAAGCAGTTTGACAAAGACCTAGATAAGATTAATGAGAGTATGCGTACACAAGATGGTTGCTTCATCAGATAGGCCAACAATCAAGACTACAACTCAGAAGACTAAAGACCACCTGAGCTTGAGCAGATTGAGAAGGAACGAAGAAGAGGCTCAAGCAAGCTTGCGGAGGTGAGCGAATTTTATATTTGAATCAACCGTATGTCGTATTTTGGCTTGTGCTTGCACCATTGTGATTATAGAGAGCAGCACACTTGGTCTTACAACCATTGGTTTGCAGGAGGAAGACAACTGCTTTGATTGCAGGAATCCTAGGTGCAGAGTTTGCCAATTTGTCATATTCTATATGTTTCAGTAGTCCTTCTCATCTACGAGAAAGATATTTGTCAAAACTAAAGACCGGTGAATACAAGACAAATACTATGACATTTGATAGTGAGCGTAAAGTATCAGATATATATTTTATTGAAATGACGTTAGAGTAGGCAATACGAATGGAGGTTATGCTCGAAAAAACGATGACGATGTCATCAAAGCAGCAGAAGTCGAAGTTCTTGAAATAAAAGGTGTTAAAGTTATTGTAAGAGAGTTAGTTAAATAGGAGTTGCAATGAAGATACTAAAATTTTTATTGACTTATATTCATTGTGATCGCTATAGTAATCAAAATAATGTAAGAATCAGCCTCAGGCAAAGTCATATGTAATTAGAGAGACTAGGACATCACAGACATGGCAGGTAGGACTTCACTCAAAATTCCACTAATCGACAAGATTGCAAGGAAGGTTTCATCGAAGGAGAGAAAGACGACTTCCCGCCACAGCCGGTAATCACAAGGATAATAAAGCGGAAATCGATACACATCTACTTTCAGATTGACCCCAAGCTATATGCTTACGTGGTGTAGAAGCCCAATGGACGCTATCGAAAATCTAACAGCTACAACACTAAGAAACATTATCGGTGACCCTGAGCGATGAATCTCTCACAAGTAGAGAAACAATCAACTCAAAATCAGAGTAGTCCTAGACGAAGCTACAGATCCTGGAGAATCAAGATTAACCGTGTAGAAGAAGAATATTACGCCCCGGAGATATCCAGAGAGCCATGAAAAGCAGATGAGAGCTGAGCGAATGTCGTGAAGCATTCACAGAACTGAGGGTGAAAAGTCTGCAGCCCCTCACAGCAGAGGGTAACAAAGCGGGCTACAACTCATGAGGCTGAGGCTAAGCAAGCAGGCAACAATCTTGGGAAGCAGGCTCGAAGCAGGCTGCACCTATGCGCCGCTGCAGCGTGAAAGCGCAGGCAATCAAAATGGTACGGCAGGCTGCAGCTGACGGTATCAAAATGCTCGCTGAAGCGCAGCCTAACCAGAGAGGTTATCGCCTTAAGAGCCTGGAATTCATTTGTTAAGGGCAGCAGATGGACGGGCAACAGTTATTGTTCCATCCTGAGAGTTGCCTAGCATTGCGGGACTTGCGTCATCAGTTAAGGAATTGACTAAACAGGATTAGAGCAGCCAGGTCTTGTATAGAGCATTTTGGCTAACAGGGGTTTTATTTGTATCCAAAGCTCAGATGTTATCATGCTATGCAAATAAGCAGACAAACGAGAGAACCACGCCCACTGCAATGCAGTGGAGTTTTTTCGTGCAAAATTATAGTTCACCCACACGATAATTCAGAGTGCCATTCAAATATCAAGCTGAAAAATAACTGAGATTTATACTAAAAATGGAGATTATTCATCTATAAAGAAGACCCTTGCAAGGGAGATGGGAAATATGAAAATATGTAGTTATATATTAAACATAGACAGGGAGTTGATAGCAGTACTAGCCAAGAGTTTCTCAGTTTTGTGATGGAGTTAATGTATATATTGAGGAACCACTCAGAGCATGTTTTACTGATGTATTGTTTGTCTTTGATGGTATGATAGAGATAAAATACACAAAGAGCGTAGCGCTTGAAAAGCGAATTCTGATGATGAGATTCTTTTAGCAGATGCCTGCATCAGTATATCTTTTCGCTCTGTAGTAATCATTGAGAAGCTTAGATTTATTTTTGGATATAAGGAAAATCCTGGGACTGAGGAATTTAACAAATGCAAACTAATGAGTTTTGTATCCGAAAAGAGTTTGCTGTGTAACAGCACAAGCCTTCCTGGCCTTTAGCTATATCATGGATGTGAGGCCTGGGATTGACTGCATACTGAGTCTCTTCACAGCAATTAGAGAGCTAAGAATTTTAGAGGAAGTCTAGATGAAGAGTGAAATGCGTAGATTTTGATGATTCTTCTGCTATTAAGTTTGCGTATGCTCTAAGCAGAGGAAGGATTTAGATAGATTCTTTAAATCAAAGTCACGGTATAAGTTATTTAATTCCTAGTTGATAAACGGGCTTGATGATTTTGATGCTTGCTGATAGATGAAGATAAGGATAAGGCTTCATGAGAAGGCCATGAATATTTGATTACTGGATATAGGGCATGTTTTAGTAGGGTAGTAAGAGTGAAATTGCAGAGAGCTCGATAATGCAATATTTGTAAATTGCGATTTCCTATCTGAAATATATAAATAAGAGCTAAAACACATAAAATTGGCATCGATATGAGGGAAAAAAATACCTGATGAAGATAAGACTTTATGGTTCCATTTTGTAGGGATTTACTATTTAGTTTTGACTATGTAATATGGACGAGATAGAGAGCATTCTAGAGACATTATATAGATGAATATTAATACTAAGTTTGAAAGAAAGCAGTATGGGAGGAGTTGGCAAAGGCAAGTACAATACTTGATGGAGCAGAATTGAAGATGATAACAGGCAAAGGAATGCATTGAGAAAATTGGTTTAGAGGATGCAAGATTCACCCATAGACAATATCATTTTCTTATAAATCAAAGCATTTGAAGGCTTAGAGGATATCGAAGCTTGTTATCTTCTGACCTCAATGAATGAGATAATGGTAAATGGTTTTGATACCATCTTTTATATGGATTCTACTGAGAAGGTAGATGACTACGTTTGATAGTACAGAAGAATTAGGATACGTTATAAGGATGATAGCTGTCTCAGTTCACAGAGAAATTAATGAGTCAAGCCGATACTGATGCTAGGACGAGGATGGCTCTAGGGTTACGTGCTGTTATGAAAAATATAGCAATAGAGGCTGAATGACAGATAAGTTTGCAACAACAAAATTTCTGATGATGAAAGAGGTGGACTATGCTGTGTGCAGATGATATAAGGACTATGGCAAGAGGAGGTCTTAATATACTGTGAGCGGTGGTACTTCTTCCAGTAAACGACATTACTTAACGCTATAAGACTATATTCCAGAAAACGAAAGAGTAATTGTAATAGAGGATTCACTCGACTTAAGAAAACAAACATAAAGCAAAATACTGTCAGAATGAGTGTAGAAACGCAAAATAGTGCAGGAAAAGGGCTACCAAATATGGCTGGACCTTATTAGGTCAAGTCTTAGAATGAGCCAGACAGAAGAGGGTTGGAGAGGTAAGAGGTGAGAGGTTCTGATATGCTCTTTCCAGGTACCAAACACAGGACATTGGCCTCTCTAACTGACACGGAAATTCAACATGTGGAATGCTAGGAGAATAGAGGCTGTATTTATCAGCTGCTGAGATTCCGGGTTGATGCCAAGAATGCAACCTGAAGCCATTGATATTTTGATACATATGGAGAGACTTCCATGGAAGAAGAAAGACTAGGCAGAGGTAAAATGAGCTAACAGGAAATATAGAGATGGAGAATATGTTCTAAACTGCTAAAGGAACTATCTGATGAGGATGCTGAGTTCTGTTAGAACTGAGAATTTGTCAGCGACGATATTAAGTTTAGATTAAGAGGACAAATGACAGGATTATACAAGCTACAACAAGAGACTTGCTTTGATTATGGTATTATAGGGTTTTATTACTTGCAGGATTACTTCTATATAGATTCAATTTATAACCGTAGTAATAAGTCCAATAGTTGCGGCTTTGCTTCGCAAAGATATATGGAGTCAGTAAAGGGATAGCAAAACGAAAGATAAGACTCAGAAATGAATTGTATTATTGCACAGCTTCAGTGCTCATTTGCGATAGGTTCAAGCATGCAGCCAGCGAAGGATGGAGTGGAAAAAGCCAAGAGAGATGATGAGGACCTCCAATGTTAGGAGAGCTTGAGGTGACATGTAGCAGTCAGAGAGCACAGCTTATGATCCGGTTTTTCTTTTCTTCTGGGAAGATCTTGCAGCAAGATGTGTAGTAGAAGACATAAAGCTGTTTTCAGAGGCATACAGAGCTGTACATCAAGTGGCGGAGATATGATAGTCGCCATTAGCCAGCAGCAGCACTATTGGTGAGAAGATAGAGATGGAAATAGTATGTAAGCTGGCCAACACAAAGATTATAGAAGGCAGAGAATAGCAGTAATTCCAGTGATACATAATACTGTTTCTCAGATATGCTCTCCTAGTTATATAAGCCTGCGTATGAAAGTGCAGGTGGAAAACATAATAATGTGCTGCTAGCACTTTCTTATATCAGTTACATTATTTTTATCAGAAAGGATATGTAAATTGAAGTTTAGGTACAGGCAAAATAAAATACAAATTTATGGATTTAACTACCAAGTTTAAACGTCTGGAGAAAGAAAGACTTTGATTTTAGTTAGCATTTCCGTTGGATAAGCATGATGTCATTTGTATTGATTCAGGAAGGTTGTCAGCATAAGAGGAAGCAGATAACTGAAGTGGAGCCAACTTAAATAGCAATATGATAAGATAAGGTTTGAAGACAAATGGTAGCGATAAAAGCAAGCAAAACAGTATATCTGAAGGCGGTTAAAATAAGAAGGATTCTAAAAGGATAAAGCTGCTGATGAGTCTTGAGCTTAAACTATCAGACATCATAAGCTAAAACAATAAAGGCAACAGATGACAAGCTATCAAACAGTTAGATGATGGAACCAGGCTTAATTGAGCATTAGATCAAAGCAGACAACTACGCTATTATAATGGGCAGCAGTACCAATGAGATGCTATTTTTTTCAGGACTGGCGCATGACAAGGAGCAGAGACCTGAATAAAAGAAATGATATAATCTCAAATTACCAGCCTTGGAACAAAGCTTATTTATTTCAATTCACAGGAATGGTATATGAGGATGCAAGGAGGGTGATAGGACGGATATGCAGAATTTCCAATGAATTATCTAAGTTAATTAGTGATGGAAAGGAACTTGGTGAGATTAGCGAAGAGATGAGATGGAAATACTGAGAAAAATCTAGGTCATTAAAATCAAAGAATTAATGTATTACAGCAATGATTGCTGATAGTAAATATAAAGGTACTGAGCTAGGTGTTTTCTAGAGAAGGAGACTACAGGAGAAGGATTAAAAAGTAGAAGAGAATGCTAAGTCAGATGAAACTCACCTCTAGCCTTGCAGTTACTATCATTTATAATCATCACAGCTGCACTCACTGTAATACACCCCAAATTAGGGACAAATACAAAGTCGCGTGGAATGATGGTATAGCAATATTGATTGCGCTAGCACTTCTACTAGGCATCATTTTTTAGATCGTAAATACAGAGTTTATCAATACAACTTTGCAGATTTAATGCTTAGGAGGCACTTGGTATGATGCTAATAACAAAAGGAGGTGAGGCGGTAGTTTCAATCAGTTTCCGCTATTGGTACTTCTGATTGTGCTATGATTTATAATGATGTTTTTTACGGTCATGCCAGATAGGCAAATGAAGCTATATAAGGCACGTTTGATAAGGCAAAACGAGCTTCACTGTTTTAAAAAAGAAAAATATAGCGAAAATCAAATCTTTAATAAGTGGAGCTGCAAGTATTTTGTTGAGAAAGGATATTTACGTGATATATATTGATAAATGAAGCAGATTATTAGGGGCAGGGAACCTTTTGTAGCGTCAAAGATGAGATGGTAAGAAAAGCGGGTATGCATATGGTCTAATGATTTTCTGGCTCTACACATCATTAGCCATGCTTTTTATTGGCGGCTGGCGCGCGCTATGTTCAAGTGTAGAGTTTTCTGGGACACCTAAGGGCTAAATCGATCCTAGGTGAATATACAGATGTTTTATGGAGCGACATAAATATTCGCATAAAGCTGTCGCCGAAGTCGACGATGTTTAACCAGCTTTGAAGGAAATTACCTTCATAAGAGAAGAATCGGAGGGTGCAAGAGCAGCTCAGAGATACCTCAGCAGGTTTCGATAATTTCAGAAGCAAGTTAATAAGGCTGCCAGATAAACAAAGAAATTTATGACACGAGCATGTCAAAATTCGTCAGATAGAAATCGAGATTTCAAACGATGCTATAGTGGCAGGTCTTCCAAAAGGAAGACTGAGCAGCTTCGCCATAACTTTATAAGATTAAAGAGATAGATGATATCAAAGATGCTATGGGCGCAAAAGATGAACTTCTACAACGAAATACATGAAATCATCAGCGCAGTTTCACAAAAAAAAAGGAAGATGATGATAGCTCTTTAAGCATGAGCTAGAGTATATACTTAAAGGGTAAAGCTCTCAGACGGGTTGAATCAAAAGCACTAGAAACAGATGAATGAGAATAAGAGAAAGAATGAACATAGCTTATATAAATCAAAATCCACAGATGAGGATTCTGCTCAATAATTGCTGAGTCATCTCACTGCCAGCTGCAGCGCCAGTAACTCAGCAAGCACTAATAGCTGCGGGGCATGCAGAAAGCGTAAATGACTATAGACTGCTTGTTCAAGGTGTTAGTGCCTCTGATGAAGGATGATGATCTACAAGCAGTCAATTTGTACTGATAATAAACCAACCTGAATATATAGAAAAGATGTCGAAAAGTAATGTAGTTATAACGAATATCTCTAGGCAATGATATTTTAACAAATAAGGACAATAGAATCAAGCACATTAATTGAGATGCAGAATACTGTTATTATGGAAATTTCAGTATTTCAGCCGGGTTACACGGGTATTGATTGGCAGCATGATGTAAATGGGAGGACGCACCCCAGTGCAGAATATTAGACTAGCTTTTACCTGTTGTGTTAAATTCCATGATAGTGTAATAAAGGGTGTATATTCCTTAGAAGCGCATAGTGTTTCAATTATAATCGCAAGGTTAATGCATATCTTGATGTTCTAGCGGCGGAACAAAATGTATATTCAGCCTGTGATGAGCTACAACAAGTGATAAGAGCGCACTTTTATAATGATGTTTAATTGGCCAAGTTAGACTTAATAATAGGTTGAAGAAAAGAAAAAGCTACTCATAGATCCCACCTATGACTCACAAAATATAGTATAGCGATGGTAAATTAATCAATAACAGTCAGAGATGTTAGTTTTCAAAGGACTGCTTGCAATTAGTTTTGATATGGACAAGGAAAATAAGGTCGAGGGCGTTTATGGGAGCTAGTTTATGAGGATAGTTGACAAGTGATAGTTTTAATAAAAAAGAGGATTCCAAGGAAGAAGTATTCCAGAGTCAGTAGAAAGTACCACAATAAATCTTGTCAATGTTCTAATCCAGCCTGTGAAAGGTGTATATTACAATTGCAACAAAATCTCGGTTTAAGCAGGTGATATATGCAAAAAGAAGGATACAAGGAACTACAGCATTTTGTTTTTCAATAGCGGTGAGGTCTATCATGGTGATTGTCCAAGCGTAGATAAATACTTCATGAGAAGATATGTGCTGAGAGGCAATTAGCAAGATCAGCCTGCTCAATATGTGGAGGAAGTACGGAAAATAATATTTTGATAAAGCCAATAACAGAGATATAGATTACTATAGGGCTTTTAATTTTATCGTCAGGGAACAAAGGACTTTTCTCGCCAATGGAAATTTCAGTTTATTAGAATGATAGTAGTTAAAGTCAAGATATTTTAAATATTGATGATATGCAAACCTAAAATATCTAAGGATTCTTCACTAGAGGCATGGGATGAAGATATGATGATACAGCTAACTGAGGGCATAAACAACTGATGTATGATATGGCCCTGCATGAATATAGAATCAGCTTAGGATTATATCTACTATAAAGTCAAAGTGTTTAAACTCATGTTCATACCAAGCACAGAGTATCTGAGATGACATGAATAGCCTAAATAAGATAGTCCCCTAGAGAGCTTAAATGTTTACTAGACGAGTTTAAATAGTTCAGGGGCATATATGATGCACAGAAATAAATCTCAAAAGTTTAATTTGTAAGTCTGATAAGGTAGATTTTACGGCTATGTCGCAATATAAAAGAAATATATGGAGGAGCGAGGTAAAACAAGTCGCACTATTGCTTTATAGCAGGATTGTGCATGATTAAGCTATGATTCCAATTTCAACAAAGATGACCGCGAACGGATATCAACCCATGGTCAAAGGTACTTTTTGCACAGCTGATCGTTATTATACAATTCAATAAAGAACAAAACATCTGGTTCAGCAATATTTCACGGACCTTCAGGTACGGGTACACTTACTCTTGCCAGTAATTAATTGCTGCAGAGCTCGATAGTGATTTTCATGAGATAAACGGGCAATATCAACCAAGGTTGAAGGAGATACTAGAGTAGAGCACGCCTAGATTTATGTGGTTTAGAGGAAAAAACCTGTTACAGGTCATACATGGTCATCGCTGGAATAAGTTTCAGCAGATTCGCCTTAAAGGAAAACAGGTGGATTGTTCATTGCAAGCACACCTAAAATCCAGTATTTTGCAATAAAACAATGATATTGAGCAGGGTTAGAAATATTTATGAGTTCAAGCGTCTTGATAAAGAGGTAATCAAAACGCTTTTGCATGCAAAGATAAGGAGCGAGGATTAGAATCTTGATGTTAACACGATGACAAGGCCATGATGTTTTAAGAGAACTACTGCAGATGCAAGAGTTGCACTTGATACACTTGGTTTGCCCGAAAATCATCAAGACGTAAAACTGTAACTGCAGAGGATATATCTGAAGTAGAGAAAAATAGGCTTACGACCGTAGACGATAAGCATGATTCGCTTTTCACATCAAAATCGATAAGGGGAAGTGACCCTGATGCAAGCAAATATATTACTTCTACAGACTTGTAGATGGGGTGATGGCAGATGACTGGTAGAAGGCTCCTCGGTCGCGCTAGTGTAGCATAGGCATGGCATATCCCTTCCGCGACAAGTATATCTGGCAGCGTAAGCGCTGCGCCGGTGAGGATTCTCGAAGCGTAAACAAACTTAGCGTTTGCGGGCTACCGCTAGCTTCATCTCCCAAATCTAGCATTTGTAAATGAAAGCATACTATAAAGCAGGCGAGCGATATCAAGCACAAGGAGACTGATATGGTAATTTCACCATCTTAGAGACTACTGTATTACAAGGGAGTAAGAGATATGGCCTAGGGCAGGATTACAAGATCCGCATGATTGGTGATAAGTGTAAAGCAGCAGTACTTTGCCTGACAATCATGGTGAAGGCGTGATATTATGAGCCATCTGAAAATGCTGTGAAGCAAAATTTCTAAAAGGTAGAAGAGTTACAGAAATATGAGGTAATCAGAGCAGACAATTTCCGAATTGTTTTGGATGCGTAGACTTGAGACAACACAGACCAGATAAAAGAGACAGCTAGCAGTAGCAAGAGAAGTTTATTTACTTGTGTTTTGATTCATAAATAAAATTGTTACAAGCTGAGCTTGAGAATGATGGCGTTCGCATTATCAAAACGCCTGATGAGGGCCAAAAAGAGGGCGCACAATAATCAAGGTCTCATGGTGAGCGAAAGGCTCTATCATGAGAATGGATGAGCAACCACAACTATGTGGATACTACTTGTCCCTTTTGTTTCAAAGATACACAATTGTAAATGGATGCTTATAAAGAAAGGTAAAGATAATCATCATGAGGGATGTAAAATCATCAGGAGGTTAGTGCAACCAATGGATGGTAGCGATAACTCTGCATATATTATTAACAGCCTGACGAGGTCGAAAAAGTAGAAAGCGAGAGTATCTTGTGGTCTGCCAAACGACTATAAGAAAAGAGCTTGAGTCAATAATCGATGCGCTAGAGAAGCAAAGGGCTGTAAGCTGAGAGATCAAAAATCACCATCTGCACTGCTACAAGTCTCGAGACAGGATGCATGCCAGAGACTAGCCAAAGGAAGTCGATGCGATGATTATTATTGGTGACAAGCAGAGCTCGAATACGAAGAAATTATATGAAATTCAGCATTGCACACCTCGTTTTTGCCGAAATATTAGTGATTTACCATTGAAAAGAAATTCAAAAATATAATAAAATAGGGTTGCGGCAGGGTGCTCAACACCTGAAAAGCGTAATCAGGAGGGTTATTGCCAACATGAGCGAAACAGACCACAATGGCGGATTTTCATGGATGAAAATTGATGCACTTTGAGACTCCCACATAACGGGCAGAAATGTAGACGGAAAGGTACATCAGGTTTCTGATAGAGAGTGATTGTAAACCTAGGCTGCAAGAAAGACGAATTCTTCCCGTAGAAGAAGTCACTACTGAGGAAGGAGAAAAACATGATCTATTTCAGCCGGGCGACAGAGATCGGGCAAAAGGTCGTAAAGACTGATGACGGTGACGGAAGCATCCTACTGTCCAAGAAGAAATTAGAAATTAGCAAGCATTAGTCGAATCAGAAGCTCATGAGAATCAAGACAGTACTAACAGTTAAGGTGCTAAGAGCCGTAAATGGCGGTGCATCGCGCACATGACGAGTTACAGGATTTATTCCTAGTCTCAGCTTCCTCAGAGATAGATGATCGAGAATGCAGATGAATCTATCGGGACAGACATTAGATGTTCTTGTAACAAGAGTTGATGCTAAGAGAAACAGAGCACTATTCTCATCAAGGCTATTCTTCTTGCTGAGAAGCAGAAGCCAATCTCAGGTATCTGGGATAGCATCAGCGTAGGTGACATCGTTGAGGGTACGTAATGAGATTCACTGACTACGGTGCATTCGTAGACATCGGCGGAATCGACGGACTACTCCACATCTCAGAAATTTCCATGGGGTAAGCTAAAGCACCCACAGGAAGTACTTGAGACAGGACAGACTGTTCAGGTTAAGGTACTTTCAATGAACCAGGAGAAGGGCAAGATTTCACTTGGCTCAGCGCAGATCGGCACCAGAGCCATGGAGCGTTATCAGCGATAAGTACGCAGGTAGGTGAGATTGTAAGCGGTAAGGTAGTTCAGATGGCATGAACACGGCGCATTCTGAGCTAGAGCCTGGTTCAGACGGACTGTTCACATTTCGAAGTTGCTCGCAGAGAGAGTTTCCTGACAGTGCTGAAGAAACTTCAGCTGGACAGCTTGTTGATACAAAGATTCTTGATATCGATGTAGATAGAGCGTATCAGCCTAACATTAAGACAGCTGCTCCAGCTCCAGAAGTAGTAGGAGGAAGTTGAAGCTGCTGAAGAAGCTTAATCGTGATGAATTTATAATCGCAGGAGCAGGCTTTCTGCGGTTTTTCTATATTTGATGAGGTAAGATATGAAGATAGAGAGATTGTTCAGGAGCCTTGAGAGCAATTGCTACATTATTTACCATAAAAGAGGGCTGTGAGTGCTATATCATAGATCCAGGATATAGTACGCAAAATTATAAAGCATATAGAAAGCGAGGAATTAAAGCCAAAGGAATTCTTGACGCACATGCACCTCGCACCATGTTGGAGCAGTCCATGGAATAAAAGGCAAAAATTTGATGCACCACTTATATGCATGCACAGGGATGCACTAGGAATATAAAGGACACATTGATGTGCTATTGTATGGTGGAGAAGAACTGGACTTAGAAGGTGAGACTATAAAAATTCTTCATACTCAGGACATAGCCATGGCTCAATATGCATAATGTGTGAGGAAAGTAAGGCGTGCTTCACAGGTGATACTATTTTTGATATCGACCTTGGACGTACAGATTTAAACTGCGGAAGCCAGAAAGAAATGGAAGACAGCATAAGAAATGTAATCAGCAAGTGGGACAATTCAATCACAGCTTTACGAGGTCATGATATTAGTGCAACAATGAAGCAGGTAAGAAAATATAACACAGAATATCTGGCTATAATGCAAGGGGCTGGCGATGGAAATTAAGATGATAGGTCTTGACCTTGATGGTACGGCACTAAATGATATGAAAGCGAGTTTTCAAAGAGAACAAAGGCAGGCTTTTAAAAGAGCACATGAACATGGCATACATGTTGTGATTGCAACAGGTAGAGCTGAGTTTTCACTGCCCATATAGCAGAAATTGAAGGCCTGGAATAGTGATTACATCAAATGGAGCTAGAGTCCTAGAGGCTGAGCGATGGATCCGTAGTGTATAAAAATTTCATTAAGCCACACAAAGTTCGTGAGGTTATAGAAGTTCTAAAAATCACAAAATGCTAGGGCTGAAATGTTTGCAAACGGCAAGGCATATATAAGCAGAAGTGAATACATGATGCCATTGTTTCTGGTGATATTTTGACAAGAAGCAAGGGATATGTGATTACATGAGAAACCCGATAGACGATATATTTACACATATGATTGACTGGGAGGATCATAGAAAATATCATGTGAACTACCCAAATGATGAGGCAAAGCGTGCTTGTGAAAAGAAGTTAGCTGGGATTGAAGGAATTATAGTTGCATCATCATTTTCACTAAACAATGAAATCGGTGAAAGGGACTACGAGCAAGGCGGATGCACTAGAATTCCTACTTCAAAGCTTTGGACTTACAAGGATAACTCAAATGGTTTGTGGAGACAGTAGAAATGACATTGCAAATGATTGAACATGCAGGACTAGGCATAGCTATGGAAAAACGCAGATGACTGTAAAGGATGCTGCAGATATTACAACTCTATCAAATGAGGGAAGATATGCAGTATGCAAATAGAGAAATACGCATTAAAATCTATATAATTAACAACTAAAGTACATAAATAGAGCTTTGCTTAAATCAAGCGAGGAAGTTTTTATTTGCAAGGACTTAGAAAATCTAATATCAAATATCAAAAATATATATAAGAATTTTCGGATTATATCTAGCATATGGATTTCAAAAGTGATATAATATACATAGTTACTTATAAATTTAAACAGCCTTATTTTTACTATATCTATAGAAAGATAGGATGAATTCAGATATAAGTAATTAATATATAACAGTTTTAAGGAGGCCTATAGAATAAATACCTTTGATAATCCTATCCCTGTAATCGCAGATCCAGGGAATTGTGAAAGAAGGGCTTTTATCGACTCTCCCTAGTTGATATAGAGCCAAACGACAAAGCTTTTGATAGAAATGCAGTATCCAATTCTAGATTCGAAAATGCTGAAAAAGCGTTGTATGGCAAGGAAGGAAGTTGTTGAAATGCTGTATAGAGCAGCGAGAATCTTCCTTCAGGGTATAAATTTGTAATCTGGGATGCATGGAGACCATTTGCCCCTACAAAAAGGAAACTTTTTCATTTCTTATAGTAGTAAAATAATCAAAGAGTTCCATTTGAAAATTTGACCTCTGAGGAACAGGAACACGAAATCGCTAAATTTATAGCTGATCCAATTTCCAAATGAAGAGCTCCGCCAGCTCATCACGACGGGTGGAGCGATTGATTTGACAATCATGGGACCTGATGGTAAATATCTAGATTTTTGGAACTGACTTTGATGCATTTACTGAAAAACAGAGAGCAGCCTATTACGAGACCATAGATGTTGAGGGTGATTCTAAAGCAAAGGAAATACGCACAATCGAGGTTTTTATACAATTTGATGATGGACGCTGGCTTTTGGGAAATCTACCATCTGAATGGTGGCACTATCGAATACGGAGATAAAAATTGGGCTGATATCCAAGGAAAATCTGCATTATATAAAGGGATTTTTAAATATTAACTGCATTGTTAATTCAAAAAGAAGATGTATAATTATTTTAACTATTCTATCCTAGCATCAGAAAGAGACCTGATTATGTTAAGTTCATTCTTCAAGAGTGCTCTAGGTAGAGATACTCTTGTGGCAGCAGATGATACGTGGACACTATTATTCATCCTTGTTGCATCAGTTGCTACAGCAATAGAGCAGAAGTACGCTTGAGCTTTCTAAAATTTCAGGAGCAATCATTGCACTTATTATGGCACTTGTGCTATCAAATCTAGGAGTTATTCCTATTCATAGTACTCTGTACGATGATATCATCTGAGGCTCGCAGTTCAATAGGAATTCCGCTATTACTTCTTCAGTGCAATATGAAGAAAAATCTGGAAAGAAAACAGCTGAATGATGGTCGTATTTCTAATAGGTGCTGTGGGAACATGTCGTAGGTGCCCTTGCTAGCTTACACACTTTTTGCATAATTACATTTCCAGAGGCATCTGGAGTTGCGGCTATGATGACCGGCTCACGCATAGGCGGAGGCGTTAACTTTGCAGCTTGCAACTCAGTTTAAGGTTACAGGACAGACAATAGGAGCAGTAACTGTTGCAGACAATCTACTGATGGCATTGTATTTCTTTGCATTAACTCATGTTTGCGGGACTTAATTTCTTCCGTAAAGCACTTTGCTCATCCACACATAGATGAGGTTGAACAAAATGGCTAGACGACTCAAAGACACAGGCAGGCAGACTTATTGGAGCCGCAAGGATATCTCGCTCAAAGACATCGTATTTAATATTGCATATGCAGTTACAATTGTCTTCCTATCAAATCTAATTTCACATGCTACTGGCAGTGCAATTCAACAGTACATGCAGTTCTAAAGATGTGCAAATATATTCTTTGGATCACAGTATGTATGGATTACAACACTTTCAATGATAGTTGCTACCTACGGTGAAAAAGAAGGTTGAAAAAGATGAATCGCACAGGAAATCGGTACATATTTCATCTACATGTTCCTCTTTGTAATCGGTGTTCCAGCATCAATCGTAGAGATTATTACAAACATACCAGCGCTGCTGCTATTTACAGCGATAATGGTGTTTGTAAATATGATATTCTGCTTTGTTGGCGGTAAGCTTCTCAAGTTTAATTTAGAAGACTGCATCCTCGCATCAAAATGCAAATATTGGAGGACCAACAACAGCGGCTGAATGGCTATTTCACAGGGCTGGAGCAAGCTTTGTAGGACCTAGTAATGCTCATAGTCATCTCGGTTATGTTATCGGCACATATCTTGGTGTTATCATTGGAGGAATCCTCGGAGCGTAATAGATTTACAAGAATTAAATTAGACAAACCTGGGCTTGATGAGCTCAGGTTTTTGATGCTCAAAATCAAAACTCCGGTATGGGAAAATTTGACAGTTTATAGCGTGATGATAAATTGGAAATATATTACATTTTTGATGGAGGAGCATTGTATAAGCAAGTTTGGGAAACTAGGTGAGGATCTTGCCTACACCTATTTTAAGAATAAGCATTTTGAGGTTTTAACACTGAAAATTATAGGAAAAATACGGGGAGATAGATCTTGTTGCACTTCACAAGGAACGCTTCATTTTATCGAGGTGGAAAACTCGTTCAACGGACAGATTTTGAAAAGCCAGCAGAAGCTGTAAATCAGCGAGAAGATGTCTAAGATGCTAAGACTTGCGCAGGTATTTATCAAAGAGAATAGTGCAGAGTTTTACAGATACTCTTTTTGATGTAATTGAAGTGAAGCTAAGACCATATAGAGGGGTACTTTGATGATGAAAGCTATGGAATGATAGTGCACGGACTTAAGGCTATAAAGATAGAGGTAGAGTAGTATTTCTAGAGGCATACCTCACTGCAATGTAATTGGTTATGGAAATACCATCGTTAAGGAAGCTATTCTCAGAGTTAGATCTGCCATGAAAGCTCAGGTCTAGAATATCCAATGTCAAGAATAACCATAAATCTTGCTCTGCGGATATACCTAAGAGGGGAAGTCAGCCAGAGCTTGCTATGGCTATTTCACTTCTTGCAGCAAGTGGTCAGGTATTTGATGAGAATTAGAGAACACATGCTTTGTCGGAGAGTTATCTTTGGATGGTAAGATTAATCCATGCAAAGGTATTTTACAATTCTCCTTGAGGCAAAGAGAAGAAGTTCAAGAACATGATAATTCCAAAGCTAATATCATGAAGCAGAGCTCGTTGATGGGTATAAATATCTACACGTTTGGAAAGTTAGCCGACGTAGTAAATTTCGTGAACAAAAAGCAAATACCTGACAAAAATCAAACACAAAAAGCAGTTTTTAAGTGGCAATAATTTTTAGTAAAAGATTTCAGCGATATTAAAGGACAGGAAGCGGCAAAGAGAGCTATTCTAATTGCGGTAGCTGGAGGTCATCCTATTTTGATGGTTAGCAGCCCGGGTGTAGGAAAAGAGCATGCTAGCTGAGCGAGTTCCTGGTATAATGCCACCTCTAGAACCGGACGAAATTATAGAGTCAGGTGTAATTCGCTCTGTTTCAAGAGAATCATTAAATGAGGAGTTTACAAGTACTCCGCCTTTTAGAAGACCATCGGTAAATATAAGTATTCCAAGTCTTTTAGGTTCTGGATATCCACCAAGACCGGGAGAGATTACTATGGCACATAAAGGCGTTCTTTTTCTTGAAGAGATAAATGAAATGAACAGGCTTTGCTGTTGATGCTCTTAGAGTTCACTAGATAGAAAGAGTGTCTGTTTGAAACAAACGAGGAGAGGTTTTTAATTATCCAGCTGATTTTCTTTTGATATCTTGCGCTAATCCATGTAAAATGTGGTTATCTTCATAGTCCCAAAAAGAGTGCACCTGTACAGCTAGCGAATTAGCTACATATAAGGCAAGACTTTCGGGTCCCATAAGCGATAGAATAGATATCCATGTTTTTGTGACCGAGCCTAATTTTGACGAATTTATATCTAGTGAGGGTCTAAGTAGTGCAGATATGAGAAGTATGGTAGTAAAGGTTAGAAAACTCAATCAGAGCGTTATACAAAGAGGAGAATTTTAGCTGAATTCAGTGTTTATGATAATAAATCTACAAATACTGTAGCTTTTGATAGAGAGGCGAGGCATTTTATAGAAAGCATATAAGGCGCTAAATCAAGCAAGAAGTATGGGTGAAAATCAGAAAGACTTTCAAGAACTATAGTGAGATTTAGACGAAAGCAAGGAAATTAAACTTAAACATATATCTGAAGCAATACAATTCAGACAGAGGTGGTAGATGACTAATGTGATGAGAAGAAAATGAAAATTATCCAATCAAGATTAAGATGTCTTTCGGATTACAAGCCGATTTATTATAGAGGGAATTTATCACTTTTAGATAAACCTTCCATTTGCTATTGTTGGAAGTGAAAAGGCTCGTGCATATGGAAAGAGCTGTGCAAGAGCTGTAGAAATGTGCGGTAGAGTATGAGTGCCGTAGTAGTTAGTGGCCTTGCTTTAGGGATAGATTCTGAAGCTCCTAGTGCATGTCTAGAAAATGTACGGAGGACGATTGCTGTAGCACTAATGGGTTGATGTCTTTTTATCAAAGAGAAATCAAGCAATGCACAAAAAGAATAGAAGAAACTGGGCTTCTTCTTGGCGAATATGAGGATGGTACAAGGCACAAGATACACATTCCAGTAAAGAAATAGAATAATAAGTGCAATATCTGATGCAATCGTCATTGTCGAAAGCAGGATCAGCAGTGGTTCACTTATCACAGCTGAGTGTGCGCAGGAGCAAGGTAAGGAGGTTTACTCAATACCGGGTAATATAACAAGCCCAGGAGTCTTGGTACAAATAAAGCTTATCAGGGATGGTGCTATTCCACTTATAAATTTTGATGAATGTTGAAGACCTCGGGATTAAACAAATCAAACAAGAAAATGATCAAATTTTTCTGAGTAAAACAGAATCAAGGAGTATGAGGTGAGTCAAAGGTGGTTCAGAACTCTCAATTGAACAAATCCGTCACATAATTGACATGAATCTGCAGAAATCAATGCTATAATTACAATTCTCGAAATGAAAGGGCTTATTTTTGTGAAATGGGAAATAGGCATTGCAATTATGGAAAATAACTATACAATAGGAGATTGTAAACATAGTTTATTGCGATAATTATATTATATTTAGAAAAGATGAGGGATAGATTTTAGAGAGGTTAAATGGCAGCTGTCAAATCAGGAAGAGACAAAGCGAAATCACCGAGTTCAAAAGACAACAAGACTCTAGATGATCGTGGAATCTCCGTCCATAGGCGAAACAATAGGAAAATATTTAGGCAGCAGGTATAAGCGTAATTGCTTCCGTTGGACATGTAAGAGATTTGCCAAAGAGCAAAGCTTGGAATAGATATAGATGGTAACTTTGAGCCTCAGTATATTTCTATAAGAGGAAAGGGTGACCTCATCAAAAAGTCTCAAGAAAGAGGCTTCTAAGGCGAGCAGGTTTATCTTGCAACTGACCCTGATAGAGAGGAGAAAGCTATATCTTGGCATTTAGTTCCTTTTGAGTTTAGATCCAGAGGAAGCTTGCAGGATAGAATTCAATGGGATCACAAAGACACTATAAAGGAAGCAATTAAACACCCACGTAAGATAAACATGGGTCTTGTTGATGCGCAGCAGGCAAGACGTGTTCTAGATAGACTTGTGGGATATCAGATTAGCCCGCTTCTTTGGAGGAAGGTAAGAAAGGGACTTTCCGCTGGAAGAGTTCAATCTGCAGCCCTTAAGATAATCTGTGATAGAGAACGCGAGATAGAAATTTGAGCAAAGGAATTCTGGAACATTACAGCTGAGTTCAAGAAGGGCAAGAAGTTTCAGAGCACTTGCAGAGGCAAATGGTAAGAAAAATCGTTGTCGAAAAACAAAGCACAAATGACAACATAATAAAGGAACTTAATTCAGGTGAGTTTATTGTATCTGATGTAAAGGAAAAGATAAGAATGCAAAACCCATCCTCCTTTTACAACAAGTAGCTTACAGCGGGATGCAGGAAACAAACTGAATTTCAATGCAAAGAAAACCATGATGATAGCACAGCAGCTATATGAGGGTGCTAGATGTAAAAAGGTAGAGGAACTACCGGTCTTATCCTTATCGAGCAGACTCTGTGCGTGTGCTCTGATGCAGCAAAACAGGCGGCACGGATCTAATAGTATCAAAAGTTTGGTCTGAGTACAGCGCAAGACAATGTTTTCTCAAATAGGAAAAGACATGCAAGATGCACACGAAAAGCAATTAGACCAGCAATGCATGGAAAGCTTGAACCAGGAACTTATCAAAGATTCACTTACAGCAGATCGGGTTTGGCTATACAAGCTAATCTGGAATAGATTCTGCAGCCAGATGTCACAGTCAAAGTCAAACAGCATGCAGGTAAACATTGCAAACGGAATCTACGGTTCAAGGCTAATGGATCTGAACTACTCTTTGATGGTTTCAGAAGACTATATAATACTGCTGATGATGAGGGCGCAGCTCCTTCCAAGCTTAGAGAAGGACGAAAAGCTTGCAGAGCAGAAGAAGTCTAAAGGGAGAACAGTCATTTACCCAGCCACCTGCAAGATATGCTGAAGCTGTGCGGTAAAAGAACTAAAGGTAAAGATATCGGACGTCCAAGTACATATGCACCTATAGTAAGCACTGACGGATGTAAGTATGTAGGAAGAAAGAAACTGAACCAACTGAACTAGGATTCCTCGTAAACGATTTGATGGAGGAATATTTCAAGGATATCGTCGATGCAGGCTTCACTGCTAATATGGAGATCGTCTAGATGATGTTGAAGTTGGAGGTCAAGTGGAAGGATCTTGTTTTCTGAATTTCATGGTCCATTCAAAAGAACTTGATATTGCAGATGGTGCAATTAGAAAGATAGTAGTAGAGATGATCCCAACAAGGTGAACTATGGTAGCATGGAAAGCCTATGGTTATAAAGGCGGGAAGATTCGGAGACTTTATCGCATGTGGCGGATATCCAGAATGTAGAACACAAGCCAATTATTAAGACAATTGGTGTAAAGTGTCCAATGGTAAAAGATATAGTAGCGCGCAAAAAGTAAGAGGTGGACTCTTCTCGGATGCAGCGGATACCCTGATTGCAAAACTGTATTTTGGAACAAACCAACAGATAAAGATGTCCTGAATGCAATAGCATATTATTAGAAAGACAAAAGGAATAAAAATTTTGTTTGTTCGAACGAAAAGTGTGTATGGGTAATAGTAAATTAGGAGAGGTTATTGACATGGTCAATTCCACGCAACAACAATTTGCGCAGTGAAGAGGTCCAGATGAGACCTAGCTATCGGTGGAGATGGACAGGTTACTATGGAGCCAAACAGCGATAATGAAACGAGTGCTAAAGAAGGTAAAGAAAATATATAACTAACCAGGTTTTAACAAGTTTGCAGGTTCTGTTGCCGATGCTTTTCATTAATGCAGAAGTTTTGAGAAGAAGCTTGAGGGAGCAGTGAAACCTAGACAGCTGGAGACCTCGCTCAGATGGTCGTTCTGACAGAGGTATGCGTAATCTTGAGGCCCCAGATTGTCGTTGATAAGGATGACATGCTGGTAATTTCCGCACAGGTGAAGTTATTGCACCAAAGATCAGATTTTGTAGCTATCGGATCTGGTGGCAATTTTGCGTATTCAGCAGCAAATGCTTTGTTCAATCACACAGATATGAGCGCAGCAGAGATTGTTGAGAAATCATGAAGATTGCTTCTTCGAGTTGTGTATACACTAATGACAATATTAGTGTTGAGAGACTTTAGGAGGTTATTATGGCAAACAAATTCAACACAGGACTCGAAGAAATCGTTGCAGAACTCGATAAGTATATATGATCGGTCAGGATGAAACAAAAGCGCTCTGTAGCGGTGCGCTGAGAAATAGATATAGAAAAATCTTCTTTCCGAAAAGAAATGAGAAGAAAGTACACCTAGAACATTTTTTGATGATAGGACCTACAGGCTGTGGTAAGACAGAGATAGCAAGAAGACTTGCTAGCTCATGGATGCACCTTTTAAAGGTAGAGGCAACAAAGTTCACCGAAGTCGGACATGTGGGAAGAGATGTCGATTCCATGGTGAGGATCTCGTAGAGGCTCCATCAAATTACCTAAGCAGTCAGACTTAAGGAAAAGTACGACATTGCAGATAAGTTGAGGAGGATAAGATAGTTGAGGCTATGGTTCCTGGCAAGAAAAAGAAAAACCTCAAAGCAACCTCAGAATCCTCTGAGATGCTAATGAATACAACATACGGACAGAAGAAGGAAGATGAGCCTGAGCAGGAAGCTACTACAGATGGTGCAATGGCTAGAAACAGGTTGAGAGATCAGCTAAGACAGGGACTTCTCGAAGATCAGTATGTCGACATAGAAGTAATTGATGCTCCAAAGGGAAATCAACGATGCCATGAGCAACGAAAGGCATGAGCATTGCAATCGGAAAGTATCTTTGGGATATGATGCCTAATCAGACGAACAAAACATGTACGTGTCAGTGAGCACGCAAGATTCTCAGAAGGCAGGAAGCTCAGAACCTGTGATATGGAACAGGTAGATGAGGCTATAGAAAAATGCTGAGCAAACAAACGGAATAATATTTATCGATAAATCGATAAGATAGCTTCTGGAGCTGAGTTTACAAATTAGGACATCTGTTTCAAGAGAAGGTGTTCAAAGGGATATACTTCCAATTGTAAGAAGAGCGTAATAAATACAAAGTACCGGAAGCCATACGGATCACATTTTGTTCGCAGGGGCAGGTGCCTTCCATGTATGAAGCCAACTGATCTAATTCCAGAACTACAGGACGTTTTCAATCAGAGTAGAGTTAGAAGACTTGACCACAGAAATCTTCAGAAAAATTCTAACTGTACCGGAAAAATGCTATCATTAAACAAAATCAAGAATTAATGGCAACAGAGAAAATAAAATTGGAATTTTCAGAAGATGCTATTGACGAAATCGCTGAAATGTCATCACCATGAATGAACAGTCAGAAAATATTGGTGTGAACGACTATATACAGTAATGGAGCTTTTTAGAGGACACTGCATTCGATATTCCAGAAACTAACGTGAGCCAATTGATGATAGATAAAATTATAGTCATAAAATGCAGTTTAATGATACAGTTCATAAAGATGATATTGATAAATATATATTATAAATATAATGTAATAAATTTTTGAATGAAAAGAAAAGGTGGATTCAAATACAGGGATCTATTATCATGTCAAAGACTTAACAATGTACTATCAGAGAGTACATCAGGATTTGTATCTTTTGATGAAGTATGCTAATCATACTGTACGACATGCTAAATGCAAATGTATATATCCCTGAACAAGAGTGGCAGATGTTAGCGAAGTTTGACGACAGGTGAAACACTCACTAGTAAAGGTGAGGAGGATCATTCGAGCTACCTAAGGAGTTCAACGACAAGTTCCTTGAGCGCAGAAGCGTGAGAATCTAGCAAACGATGCTATCAAGACATCTATGGAAGAATACTCACTATCATCTAAGTACCACACAATCGTACCACTGTCTTTGGTGAGTAAGAGTTGCTGCACTTTTTATATGTAAGAGCGGGGCATTTACAGACGAGGATCTAGCTATCTGCAGAGTATGGTGCAACAGTGGTTGGTATTGAGGTAACAAGAGGGTGCACTTGAAAGAGGAGACAACAGACTAAAGGCTGCAGTAAGCGTAGCACTTGAGACATTGTCATACTCCGAGCTTAGAGGCTGTTATTAGATTTTCGAGAACTCAATGGAAACGAAGGACTTCTTGTTGCAAGCAAGATTGCTGACATGTCAGGAATCACACGTTCAGTAATTGTAAACACTCTTCGTAAGCTAGAAGTGCTGGTGTTATTGGGTCAAGATCTCGGAATGAAGGGAACAAGAATCAAGATCACAAACGAGTTCTTGAGAAGAAATCAGAAGGTAGAAATTTAATCTAGATATTTCAAGGGCCGCAGGCCTAATCTGCGATCTTCTATAAGGAATCTATTGTGAAATGGAAAGCAGAGTATAAAACCATCAAAGACGCAGCAAAGGCTGGAGCTAAATATAGAAAAATCAAAGTTTATTTCACATTTCATGCAAACAATAGGGAAGAAGGCAAGCTTTTATTCAAATGATAAGCTGAGTATAAGGACGCAACGCATAACGTATCCTCCTTTGTCATAGGACAGATGGAACTCAAATGGGCGACTGATGATGGGGAGCCTCAGGGAACGGCTGGAATGCCGATTCTAAAAGGTTTTGAGAGATGAGTATAACTAATACAGTTTGTCGTTGTTACTCGCTATTTTGGTGGACTTGGTACTGGCGGACTTGTAGGGCATACACTGATAGTACACTTGAGGCAACCAAGGCTTCTGGACTTTGTGGTGTATAAGATTGCTAGCATCAAAGCTAGGATTGACTATTCATCATATAGCAAGCTAATAAAACTAAGTCTTCCATTTTATACGGAATTGTATCACTTGAATTTCAAGATGCAGTGTTGGTAGAAGTAGACTTTTGATCCAGAAAGGCTCGAAGAGCTAAAAGATGCGATGAACAACCTGAGCAGGGGACAAAGCAATCAAAATATGTGAGACAAAATCAAAGCAATTCCGGATTGAGGTAAAATAGTACCCAGAACATTAAATTGCTTATATTGTGGATAAAATTGATTAATGTCGTTTTATTGACAAGCATAATAAAATATGGTAAATTCATATAGCTGAGTTATCGAGGAAATATCCGAATTAGCACTCAAGAGAAAAGTTCTTGACAATGTCAAGACGACACTCTATAATATGTAAGTGCGTCGGACAACGAGTGGAAGCAATTGAGGCGTTTAGCTCAGCTGGGAAACTTCTGCCTTACAAACAGGGGGTCATAGGTTCGAGCCCTATAACGCCCACCATTATTGCGGCCTGGTAGTTCAGTTGGTTAGAATGCCAGCCTGTCACGCTGGAGGTCGACGGTTTCGAGCCCGTTCCAGGTCGCCATCGATTTTAGGACATAATTAAGACATAATAACAATAATATATATAATATGCTGGCGTGGCTCAACGGTAGAGCAGCTGATTTTGGTAATCAACGGGTTGGGGTTCGATTCCCTCCTAGCTCCATTTTTAAGAAACTATACAAGTCAATAATATGGTATCCAGGTGAATATTGGCGCTGGGATATGCTGATGAATGAGGGTCGTCGAGGATTCCCGAGTGGCCAAAGGGGCAGACTGTAAATCCGTTAGCTGAGCTTTCGATGGTTCGAATCCATCTCCCTCGACCAATTTTACAAATATATATGCGGAAGTGGCTCAGGGTAGAGCATCGCCTTGCCAGGCGAGGGTCGCGAGTTCGAATCTCGTCTTCCGCTCCAATTTAGCTCGGATGTAGTTCAATGGTGAGAACCTCAGCCTTCCAAGCTGATGGCGTGAGTTCGATTCTCATCATCCGCTCCATTTTTCAGATAAGCGTGGGTCCATAGCTCCAGTTGGATAGAGCAACGGCCTTCTAAGCCGTGTGTCTGGGGTTCGAATCTATGGACTCACCCATTGTTATTTGGTGAACGATGGGGTATCGCCAAGTGGTGAGCAACGGACCTTGACTCCGTCATTCGTAGGTTCGAGGTCCTGCTACCCCAGCCAGTGAGATGACCACAGCTCAGTCGGCAGAGCACTGACTTTTAATCAGGGTGTCGGAGTTCGAGATCTCCGATGGGTCACCATTTGATTAGTTTAATAACTAAAAGAATCCACATTTATGGAGAGGTGTCCGAGTGGTTTAAGGAGCTGGTCTTGAAAACCAGTGATTCCGAAAAGGGACCGTGGGTTCGAATCCCACCCTCTCCGCCACATAATTTATGGGTAGTAGATCAAGCCTGGAGAAGTACTCAGAGGCTGAAGAGGACGGTTTGCCTAAACCGTTAGGGTTCGTATTAAGGGCCGCATGGGTTCGAATCCCATCTTCTCCGCCACATTAATATGAGGTATAGCTCAGTTGGTAGAGCAGCGGTCTCCAAAAACCGCGTGCCGTGAGTTCGAATCCTACTGCCCTGCCAATTTAATACATATCCGGGGTGTAGCGCAGTTTGGTAGCGCAACTGGTTTTTGAGACCAGTGGGCCGCGGGTTCAAATCCTGCCACCCCGACCATTTTTATGGCGTGGGCCATTAGCTCAGTTGGTCGAGGCGTCCGGCTCGTAACCGGCAGGTCCTGGGTTCAAGTCCCCGATGGCCCACCAAATTTAAATTATGATGCCCAGATAG